>Ga0070749_10000722_pt1 | contig 22213 bp, 16 predicted proteins | sample VirMetDEL_Nov_18_FD_75180 | JGI IMG/M metagenome (GOLD analysis project Ga0070749, IMG submission 75180) | Aqueous microbial communities from the Delaware River and Bay under freshwater to marine salinity gradient to study organic matter... | ecosystem: Environmental > Aquatic > Marine >...
AACCCATACACCGAGAACTGGATCTGATGTAGTTGTAGTTCCTGCAAGATATTCTATGTACGCTAAACCAACAACAAATGAGAAAGCACCTGTTTCATAATATGCCTGTGATGTAGATGTGCTTGTGTTGACCGTAAGAGTTTCCTGTCTTGATGCAGTCGTTGGCGTTGCCCACTTCAGTCCAGTAGCGGTGGATGTATCCACGGTCAAGACTTGGTTATTGACTGCTGATGATGACAGGATTGCAGCGGTATCATCGGCAGTACCGACTATAAGGTTTCCCTTTGCTGCCCAGTTTGTATCTGTAGTGATGTTCTTTGGTGTAACCCATGTTGGATTTGTTCCATTATAGGTGAGAACTTGACCAGAAGTAGCACCTGTAAAATCTATGTATTGTGGTATAACTTTAGTAAATGCCATGTGTATATCCTTTTAGAGTGTGGTTCCATTGATATTGAATGTCCAACCGATGGGTGTCCAATCTCCATATTGGGTATACCTTGGAGTGGAACTGCTGGTATATCCTGCTGGTGGAGGATAAACAGCAGGGTTATTGAAATGAAGATAATTATAATTTCCTGCTCTTACATTATACAGAGCAAGACTAAGAGTATTTCCTGTTAATTGCCAATAATACCATAAGATGCAGGTGTCCCCAGTACTGTGTGAACTACCCGTATTAAAACCGTAATTAATACCGGTATTTCCATACCCAATAAGTCTACCTGTAGGAAATACTTTAATAGGAACAAATGTTACTATTGCTGAATTAGCAACAGTATCACCCTGCTTTCCTGTGTGTATTGGTATTTGAACATCAAAACTATTAACTTGATTTACACCACTGAATGTAACTTCTCTTCTTTGCCAAATAGAAATATTTGTTTGACCTGATCCCCATGAACCCACACCAATACTTGCGATATTATAGATCTCATACCAAAGTTCTTTTGATCTACCATCAACATATAGTTTTGTAGCAGCATCGGCATTAGAAGTAGGTGTAGCAAGGTTTATTAACTTTCTACTACCCATATTCACATCAGCAGTAGGAGTTGCCATCTGATCTAGACGACTGGATCTTACTGAAGTATCAAAGTCACTGATGGTCGTTGATGGAATCTGACCCCAAGCAACATCACCTGATGGAGAATTGGTAACATAAAGAACATGGTTAGTCGTAGCACCAACCGCATAAATCTTATCATCAGTTACAGCATTTGCTTGAATCATTCCATTGGTAACGGAATTTGATGCAAAGGTTCCCGGTACAGTTCCTAGATTCCAGAGAACTTCAATCTTTGCTGCTGATGGAGGAGCAGGATCAAATGTAATTGTTGGTGCTGCAAATGTATAAGCATCTGTAGGAGTTTGCTTGACACCGTTTACGAAGACTTCAATATCCTTTGCTTGGAACCCAGAAGTTGAAAGTGTAGTATCAAATGTGGTAGTAGCACCATCACCCGTAAATGTATTATATCCTTTGGTCCCCAATGTAGTAGGAATAGTACCAGTCAAAGCAGCGGTCAACTGAGCAACATTGACTGCATCATCCGCTTCTTCTCCTGCTGCGATATTGCTGAGAACTTTAGTTCTCCCTTCCCACTTATCCTCTTCATTCAATACGATTGCATTATCACGCAAGTCAATTGCTTCTTGGGTCAAATAAAACAATTGCTTGGCATCGGTATTCAGGATGCCTGCTGTAATGTTTGTGGAGTTGGTGTAATTGATGTAACGATCATCACTTTTGGTAAAACGAGCAATCTTTATTACTGCATTTGCTGCTGGAATATATCCTGCTTGGAATGTGATAGTTTCATTAATAACGCTTACTGTATATGCAACATTAACGGTCTGTAGGTTGTTATCTACATACACTCTAAGTTGACTGGCGTATGTAACCAGATCGTCATCTAATAGATCAATATTGGCAAATGAATAAATTGCCAACGATCCATTGCCTGTATATGTAACAGAGGATAGTGCCATTTAGTTTCCTTTATAAAAGAAGTAAATATATTTCAAGTGGAAGAATTTCTCAACTAGAGAAATCTATTTAATAACCCATCTTACGCAATCTTTCTTGTGATTTTTCCCAGCGGTAGAACCTTGGATCTGTCTCCGGTGCGGGTGCTAATCCCCAGTTCTTCAATGCAGCATTCATCTGCCATGCACGAACACCGGGTACAAATCCCCATACTCCTCTAGGATACTTAAACCATTTCTCATAATTATCAATGTATGGATTTGAACTGGTCAAATCATTTACAAAGTCTAGACTAGATTCAAATGGTTTGAATTGATAGAGAGGTGGAGACCACATTTCTTTTGGACTAGTTCTCTTCGTGATAACATCTGACGCTTCTAGTTTATTATGTGGTGATAGGGTTGCACTATTCAAAGCATTCTCTACACCACTGTACAATAACTTATGGGAAAGATCTTGAGTTATCGGTGGTTGATCTCTTCCGAATGGTCTATAACCACCATCTATGGATGGGAATAATTCCATCTCCATTGGATTTACGATATGGTTAAGCATGAATGATTGGAAGTTTCCACCTGCTGGAACTCTTGTAATTAATCTATAAAGAGCAATTTCAGGTTGTTCTCTCCATTCCTTCTTGGTTTCTTCCCATGATTCTTGGAAAGTATCAACTCCCTTATACCCCTTGATATCAAGAAGTCTCTTACCTTCATAGTAAAGAAGTTCTCCAATAAGAACTGGTAGACCCATGGCAAGCAATGTCATCATGTTTGATTGATGAGCACCACGGAGATATCCTTGATGTACGAATCCTCTGACATAGTTAGAGAACTGTCCAAGATATCTTTGAGCAAAGTTTGCATTTGGAATTGCGGATATAGCGGTAGCGGATACGAGTGTGCTGTTAACTTCCTCTTCAAGATAGGAAGTCATCTTCATCATAATTCTATCTGTATTCTGTCCTCTTGCGAGTGGATTGGTTACACCAAAGACTCTTCGTTCAGCATCGTCCAAATGATCTCTCAGTCCTTGGGTACTATATTCTCTAAACTCAGTAGCAAACCCCGGATCTTTGACTACCTTCTTGCTCTTGAATGCATCGGCAATAAGTTTAAGATCCGCTTCATCGGTTAGACCATGCTTTACTAGACGAAGTGCCATACCCCAATCAAGTTTATTCTTTTGAGCAACTTCTTTTAGAATCTTTAGTTTTGCTTCAAATGTTGCATTAGCAGGAAGTTTACGGATTGCTGCATTGTATTGTCTGGAGAAAGATTGCATGAGTTTTATATTTCTCACCATTTCTTTCTTCGCACCCTTTGCTGCAATATTTCTCGCCATAGCGGTAAAGTATTGCTGTCCACCAATGCGTGTATTGGCATTAGCAACGCTTTCAAGTAGACCCACCCCAGCATCGGTAACTCTTGCCATACCGGTCACAAAGCGACCGCTACCCCGTTCTGCGGCAAGTCTGGTCAATCCCTGTTGATCAATCACATTACCTTTAAGAATATCTGCTGCTCTATTAAGAGGTCTACGGGGGTCAAAGTTATCTCTTGCTCTTAGATTGATACCTCCCATATACGCTTCATTATCAACACCTAGTGAATACTTACGGGTGAATTGCTCTATACCAGAACCCAAGTTCTCTAGTTCAGAGAAACCTGCGGGTGAATTTATTAGAGTATCCAAAGTATCAATGAATGCATTTACAAATCCATTACGATTTATATTTAATAGAATTGCTTTTGGAACTTCTGCAAGTGCTGTCTGTAGACCAAAGAAAGAACCAACGGTTGCTCTAACAGTTCCATTCAATGTACGGAAAGTTGTATTCAATATACCGTATCTGTTTGCTGTTTCTACACTATACCCCAGTGAGTGTGCCAACATGTCTTCAAGATTATCCATGTCTCTGTCCACTCTGTTGACCAGTGTACCGGGTTTCTCACCATTCACTCTTTCCAGTTCTTGTGCTTGTCTACGGAATCCATCTCTTGTTTCTTTGAGAATCTGGAATATACCCACTTCTCTGTTAGCACCACCTACGAAATTTCTACTTAGTTGTGCTTGCAATCTCATTCTGGTTCCAAGACCATTGGCAAAGTCTGATACTATATCTTGGAAATTTGTCTGCATGAATTCACGCATACCGTCTGACAATGCAACTTGAACATACAGAGGATCATCTACAAGATCTGCACCGATCATTTGAGAAGCAGTCAATGGTGTATTTCTTCTACCGGTATTGAATCTATTTCTCTCTGGGTTGAATTTATTGTAAAGAGAATCGGTCTGATCCTGAACCCATGTGTCCCATGATTGAGTTGTTTTCTTGCTTTCAAGAAGATCCATCAACTCATCCCATGTTCTGACACTTGCTATCTCAGCATCGCTACAATCACTCAGTAGTTTATTGATACCAAATCCTACTGATGTATTGCTCTGAACAGCATCACCAAATATTTCAAATAAATCATCACGGGTTGCTGCACCTGCAACTGTTGAATCCAATCTCTTTGCCAGTTCAGTTGGACTTAAACCTGCGTATTGACCACTTAACATTCTAGGATCAATAGTTCTAGTTGCTGGTTTTGGTCCTCTCTTACCGGGAATACTTTCAACTCCTGATACACCTCTGAGTCTTGCAATGGATTCTGTATGGAATCTTGTGAGTTCCCCATTGATAGTATTTCTCACTCTTCCTGTTTGTGCAACAATTCTATCGTACACAGGATTAGTCATCATATTAACAAGTATGTCTGTGACATTATCTCTGGGTGAGACAGGCAATCCTTGACTTCTTCTTACTGCCTCTACTTCTTTAACAAACGGTATAATAAATTCTTCCAATGCTTCTCTTAGTTCTCTTTGTTTTGGAGTGAGGTTTGCTGCGATCTGTTTGTAATTTGGATCATTATTTACTGCTGCTCTAAAGAAATTAAGCAATGCTTCATGATCTTTTCCAATAACTGGATTGCCTTCCCGTGCAAATCTCTGTAGTAACTTGATGACTCTTTGTGCATTGACTGCATTGAAGTTACGAATCTGTTGAATGGAATGCATACTATCGTCACTCAGATTACCAAGATTTCTCCTAAGAGCGTGAGGACTGTCTATTAGATTTGCCAACATCATAATGTTATCAGCAAGTCCTCTGTTGGTACTTGAGGTTGGATTGAACCAAAGTCTTGATCTAGTACCAACAAGAGTATCATTTCCCCAATCCATGAATCTACCACCAGCATTGAGAGCACCGGATAAGACACCACTTATACCATTCCCAATAAACGGTATATTACGAATAGATCGTACAAGACCATTCGCTCTTGCAAAGTCCCAGTCCTCAACCGATAGGGCATAACCTAGTTCTCTGGACTTTGATATTCTTGAATAAGTTGATTTTGCTGCGGTTACTGCTTTGTTTGCTTCTTCAAGAACACCAGATAGATTTCCTACTAATACAAGACTGTCAAACTTTCCTGTACGAGTAGCAGTATCAATTGATTCTCTAGTAAACAATTTCTCAACTAATGGACTATCCATTAATTTAATATCAAGAGTTACTGGTTTATTTGTATCTGGATCTATTACAGAAACTTTTAATCTTCCGCCTGCATATTGTATCTTTACATTTCTTTTATCAAGTCTTGCTTGTGCTGTACCTGATGCAATCAGTTGACGAATTCTTACTGCTGCATTTACTTGATCTAGATTATCAACAGAAGTTTCTAGTTCTTTGCCTGCCTTACTAAACTCGGTTTCTAGATCTGGTTGTGAAGTTCTCTTCAACTTACTCATCTCTAGATAATCAGCAGACTGTCTTGCATTTCTAGTTGCAAGGTTTTCAGTCTCATCAAATCCATTACGGAACCCAGTTCTCAGTGGATAAAGACCATCAATAAGAGTTGGGTTGTCCATCTTTGCAAGAGTGCTGGTATTCATGATACCAAGTATTTCACCCAGTTCTCCATCACGCAATCTTCGTCTGAGTAGATTGTTTTCAAGAACTCTTGCATTCATATTTCTTTGCACACTTCTTACAAGAATGGGATCAAATTCTCCTCTGGATTCCAATCGTCTGAGTAATCTGTTGATTTTATTTACAATCTTTGAGTCATCTGAATCATATATTCTTCTGATGTTTCTCTGTGGAGAACCTGTTGGAGCACGCAATCCTCTGCTAGTTACATCTCTAGTATCTCTTGAAAGTTGAATGAGAAGTTCTTGGACAGCGGTTCCATCCCGATTTCTCACTCCTGACATAGCAGTATTAAGAACATCATTTTCTTCATCAATGACTTTTCTGACATTATCTACTGTTTCTTCAACACCATCGTGCAATAATCTATTTAATCTTCTACCTGATGGCAATACCTCATCCAATGAAAGAGGACCGACTGTATTGTTTTGCAATACTCTTCTTTCACCGTCCAAAGAATCATTGATAAATTTTACCAATATTCCGAATTCATTTTGACCCGGATCAGTTGACTGTACCCACTTATGGAAATCATATTCGCTAATCCCAACTCTAGTTCTCAGGAATGCATAAATTCTTCTTTGTTGGTTTTGGGTTACACCAGCAGCACCCATCCTTGCATTACTTGTATTTCTAAGTTCCTCATTTATCTCGTCACCGTATCGTTCAAAGTTTGGAACTTTATTTCCCGCTGCATCTGTAACATACCCATCCGGTTTCTTGCTCACAACACTATCTACTGTTTCTCTAAATGTTACTGCTCTATTGTGTTCAGCAACATGTCTATTTCCAAGATACGCTCTGAATTCATCTGCTGTTGGTTTGTTTGCATCTACCCAATCAAAGACTTCTTCAACTTGATCTACACGCCTTAGACCCAATTCATGCAGTCTCCTTGGATCTGCTGCTTCTCTATAGATGTCATCTGTTTCTCTGACACCCGCTGCCTTAAGTCTGCGTAATAGATTACTCTGTGCTGCCGAATAACGAATAGTATAGTCCATTGTTTCTCTGGTAGGAACTGCTCCTCCAGCGGTAGCAAGGGACTCAATAGCAGCATCACGGTTGAGTTGACGGATATTCAATCCATACCCAACAAGTCCACCAGCAAGTCTAATACCAGCACCCAAAGCAACATCGTCCCATGGGTTATCATCTAGAACAGCATTATTTCCTAAGAGCATGGTTTGATCTTGGTTATACCCATCATAGATTGCATAACCACTGATAGCACCATCAACCGGTGCTAGACCCATTTGAATCTTTGCAAGGGTAGGACCATGGGATGTAATAAAACTTCTACCGACATTTGCAACAGAACTCACCCAAGGCAAGCGTGAAGATATCATTGCACTTCTTGCAATTGCCGGGACTACAGTACCAGCACCTAGAGAACCTATGGTAGTGACTGTAGTGATTGGATCTACTGCCATATAGTTTCCTACAGCAGATGCTACCTTTGTACCAAGATAAGTTCCCCAACCAGAAGCATTATCATAATCAGCAATCCTTCTCTTGGAGAAAGATGAATCCATCGCATAAGTCAATCTTGCTGTCTCATCGTCTAGAGAAACAGCAGCATTTGCTAGATTCCCTAAGAACTCTGGACCATAATCTTCTTCCAGAATAACTGCTTTATCACCCAACGCTCCACGGAGAAACTTAATTCTCTCCTCTGTAAAGTTTGGTTTTGATTTCTCTTTTGTCCAAAGAGGATCTGGTAAAGGATCTTCTTCCAATCCGATGTAGGCATCATACATCATGCGAGTAGGGGTTCTCCAACCTGCCCCCCAATACCCAGCACCACCACCTGTCTGTGCGTATAACCTACGATCAGTGAAGGATTCAAACCAAGATTGGTTATTTGTATAGGTTGGATTTCCTAAAGCATCTTCATAAAGAGGAATCCTTGAAGTGCTTGATTCAATAAACTGTCTACTCGGTAGAGTGCTTGCCAGAGAAACCCCTGCTGGTACAGACGGAAGCGATGCTTCTGAAATAACTTCTTGTAGTGTTTGTGAGCGTGGTAATCTAGACATAGTTCCCTTCTTTATTAAAGTTCAAATCTAGGTGCTTCCATTTGCTTGATCTTATCTTCTTGTGTTTTCTTCTTCAACCATTCCTTGTAATCATTCTCTGATACTCCAAATCTTTCTGGAATGTAAATTGAATTTCCCTGTACATCATCAACTCTAAAGGCGACCATTGAATCTGCTCTACTTATATCTGATCTTAGATCTAGAGAAATAGCAGCATTAGTTAGATCCATGGTTCCCTTAATCAATTTAGCATCCCTTGCAGCAGCAATCTTTGTTGCGACATAATCTTTCCATGACTGGGGTGATCCTGTCATGCTTTGCTGGGTTGGGATCTTGTTGAATGGATCGTAGATCATCTGGACTCTAGGTGATGTACTTACCGTAGGATCGCCTGTAACGACCTTATAACCCATTCTTGCCATCATTGCTACAGAAGATCTCATTGCTAGATCTGGGTTGCCCCAATTCATTTTGTAACTTTGATACATCGCATTCATTCTCATATAATCTTCTGGATCTAGAATGACTGTAGGATCATCACTACTTGCTTCTGGGATGGTGACTTTAAACACATCTCTAAACACATCTCTGAATTCTCTTGCTTGCTGTTCAACCAATCCCACATTAAATGGTTGACCGCTTATTGGTTCAATTATTGGTTGAGGAAGCATCTCTTCTGCATTTCTTGCCAACCTATCTTTGGTCATTTCTCTTGTTCGTTGAATGCGTAATGCTTCGTTGTGTGCTTGTGGGAGAAATATAGATACTTCCTGACCAGTACCAATTGCTAATCCCTGAGCAATGACAACAGTATTGTACATTGTTTCATTGCCTTCATACATGGACATTTCGGCATTGACTTGACCAACAGTTGGTAGATTTAATTTAGTTACTTCACCCGTGTTAGGATCTCTGTAGTATTGAATTTTGGCAGATCGTTCAAGCAACTCATACCCTCTTGCCATTTGTTCATTTGAAGAACCTTCAGCAAAGTATTCCTCACCAAGATATTTAAACCAATCCGTGGGTAAAGTATCTCCAGCATTAAGCATAGTTACCATTCTGTCTTCTTCTAAACTTCTCTGATCAGGAGTCATCTTGTCTCTTGTCTTATACAACTGAGAAGCGTTTGCATTTGCCATGTTTGCAAATTCAACTGGATCATATTGATCCAAGTTTCCACTAGGATTGTTTGCTTGTTCTTTCATTCTATCTGGAATGCTTGCTTCCATGAATTCATCAAGTGCTGTATAGATAAACTTTCTTTCTTGTGCGGAACTTTCTCTATACTTACCATCAGCAGATTTCTCAGTATATGAATCAATGAGTTGATTTATTTTCTGTTCACGCTCTTGGATTGTTCCAGTTCTCAATTCATCAAGCGATGTTTGATATTCCGGTGATACATCTACATCCTTAAGTCTTCCTAATTCTTGCTTAACTCCTCTATAGGCAGCAAGTCTATGGGCAACTGATTTACCGGGATCTTGGGTGTATTGTAGAGATGCATCAAAGTTAGATACGATCAATGAATCTACCGCTTCATCTCTTGCACTGATACCGGGTCTATTGAGTGATCCTGCTTCAAGTCGTGCATCGTCAGATCCGATAACCCTAGAATATTCAAAGTTTGAAACACCAATAATATTAACGATATCTATATCAGACTTAAGATCGTTTTCTCTAGCAAATCTTGTTTGTTGAGCAACCCATCTTTGTTCCAGTTGCTGCAATCGTCTGATCATTCCCTGATCTTGTGGATCGGCAGAGAACTGATATGATCCATCTGCATTTCTTGTAGCAAGTCCGTATTGCTCTGCAATGGCGACTGCTGGGTTATTTCCCTTGAATTCTTCACTCAATGCAAGAGCGATGTTTTCATTTCCATCGCCTGCTTGACTCACTGCTCTTGATTCATATTCAGCAATCTTTCCTTCTAGTTCTCTCTCAGCACGCTTGGTTAATCCCCTGTTGATCGCTAATGCATTGGGTATAGAGATATTCCCTGCCTCTGCCTGACTAGCAATTTCTTGTCTAACATCCAATGCACCCCGTACAGGAGATCCTTTCTTGACCTGATCCACGATAAGAGCAACAGCACCATCTCTTAGTTTGGTTTTCTGACCAGTGGTAAAGTCTGGGTTTGCATCAACTTCCTTGAAGTATTCAATAACATTTGGTACTTCAGTAGATACATCCTTTAATTGCATAACATCATTGAGTAATGCTTTACCTTTTATCTCTGCTTCAAGATAAAGTCTTGCTCTATTTCTTTCCTCTGTTATACCATTTCTCAGAGTTGCTGATCTATCATAGATGTATGCTGTAAGTTGATTTAGATCTTGTTCATCCAGCAATGCTCTTTGATTCGGGTCCATGCTACCAAGAACTATTTCTTGCAATCTGGGTGTTATTTCTTCTGGTTGAGCATCCTCAAACATACCCATTATTCTTGCTCTTGACTCATCATTCTTGAACTGTATTTCGTAACTCTCTATTGTTTTTGCAGCATGAAGAGTACCGGATGATTGTGCAGCGGAACTCAATCTCTTAAGTTCAGTTCTTCTTTCTGTCTCTGCTTGTTTCTCTTTCTGAATTGAATACTCTACAAGATCAGTTGCTCTCTCTGCCATGTATGGATTATTTTCAACTGAGTATTCTGGAATTTCAGAAAACTCTATAGCAAGTCTCTTTGCTTTTGCATGATCACCATCAATAGATGCCCTTTGGATGTTTGTCTTATAGAACAGAAACACATCGTCTTGTTTCTCTTTCACCTGTCTATCAAATTCTTTTTGGTTTTGCTCTTTGGTACGAACAGCATCTTCCTGTATTTTATTCACATAATTTGTAAATGCCATCTTGTTTTCAATGACCTGTGTCTTGAGGTTTATGGCATTTGCAACAGCGGCAGATCCTGTGTTCAATATTCTATTCAGTTGTTCAAATTGATTTTCAGGTTGTGCCACTCTATCTTGTGGTGTAAACTGAACTGTAGGAACGTCTATACCATTAGTAATGAGTGCGAATATATTTGAAGGATCTCCTGCTGGAATACCTTCCGAGTATTGTCTTGGCATGGTTATTATCCTCCTGTTATTACGGATGCTCTAGATGGATTGCCGGGACCTAAAGCACTAGCATTATAATAGTTTTGGAATTGCTGTGCTGTGTTATAATTATTCATTGCACTTGCCATATTGATACCATTCTGGAATCCTTGAATACCCCCCTGTAATCCGTTCAAGAATACAGAGGTGCTTTCTCCAACCACCCATTGAGGCATCTGATTTATGGATTGTCCAAGTAATCCTAATTCTTTTTCTGTTTCAATCTTTGCACCTTCTCTAGCAACGGTATATCCAAGAGAATTAACTATTGCTTCTTGTACTCTGGATTCAAGGACATTTCTCTCAGCACCCTGTGCTTCACTAGCACCACGCATGAGATCATATTTCATCTGTAGATTTCTCTTTAGTTCTGCTGCTTTGACTTCTTGACTTGCCCTATTGAATGCCATGGATTTAGCATAAGCAAGTTCTCTTTGACGATTCTGATACTCAGCAAGTGCACTTTGTTGTTTATTTGCTTGGTTTGCCATTGCCACTGAAGTACCAATAGATGCTATGGTAGAGGCAATAATAGTACCAATTAAGAATTCTGTTCCCATATTTTCCTTCCTTACCTGTCTACAGGTGATGTCTTTCTCTGTACGAAATTAGATGCAAATTCTATTGAAGTAATATTCATAGGAGAAGGGTGATCAGACTTAATGTTTATAGTTGTGGTTTCATTTGATCCCATGATTTTATATGTCACAACCTCATCCTCTTCAATGTAATTCTGTGAGGCAATAAATGAACTACCAACAACTTTTGGTGTGTATGTCATTGTTCGTATTTCGCTTGGAGAAATACCGGGATCTATTTCTATTGTATAATATCCAGTATTCCTATGGGCAATCATTGCTTTTAGAATTCTCTGTACACCAAGCAATGCTATGTTATCTGTATTTCTCAGATACTGTTTGGATAGTTCTACATTGGCGGTAAAGTTACAACCTAACCATGCGGCATAATCTCCCCATTCACCGTCTACGATTACCGTACAGGTTCCGTCCTCGTTGTCTGTAACCGATTTGGGAGTCAATATAATCCCTTCAGAGTTTTCGGTTGACCATTCTGAACCAAGGTATACAACATCAATGTCCATGCATTTATCTGTAACAAATGAAGTTTCTTGAAGACCCTTTGTCCATGTACCTGTCACTTGTCTCTTTGAATCTATACGGGGAAGATATGATGGATAATCATCAATAGTTCTCATCTGAATCTTATTGATTCTCAATACACCATCAGTTCTCTGTAGTAGATAAAGATCATCACCAAAGAATCTAGCGGATAATATTTTACCAGTTGTTGCATTATCTGATGGTGATAATTTAGACCAAGCATTCTGTAATTTCTTTACTCCTTGCCAATACATGAAGCAGATGTACAGATTATTATCTTCACCTGTTCCAGTTACAAGGATATCTGCTGATGCTGCTGCTGAGAAGTATGCTAAGTTTGTTGGCAGATAGGTATCAATATGTGCAGTTATGTCTTGTGCAACTGATTGTGCTGCTGCATCATCTGACATGTATTCATAGATCTGACTGAATGCTCCTTTGTTGGATGCCCAATAAAGTTGAGACCCAGTGATAACTGGTCTAGCAAGAGCAGGAGAACTATATGCTGTAGACGCAAGGACGCTAACCGTAGTTGGAGTAAGTGTATCTCTGCTTCGTAATTCATACTGTTGATTCCCATTGGTAAATAGCACAAGTGCTTTATTGAACGGTTGAATATAATTTATCTTGGATACCTGTGCAGATCCAAGTTTCACATCAATGGGATCTGAATCCACAACTAAAGAGAAACTATCTTGCCAGAAATTAAAATAATCACCAGTCTGGGAACCCACTACATTCTCACCTGCAACCAACCATAGTCTATTTCTATGCAGACACATGTCTGTTATTTGTTTACCTGCAAATGATGCAGGAGGATTGGTCAATCCATCGCCTGAGTATCTTGGTTTCCATTCAATTTCTTTTACTTCAAAGGTCGTATCGCCAGTCTGTACAATCCTTATGGGCATGGTTGTAGGATTGTATATTGAGTGCGCCATGGGGGTACGAACCCTCTCATACCAAGGTTGAGCACCTATAGAGATGGATTTATACCAACCGGACGGATGACCTAATGCATCTTCCTTTGCATACCAATATTCATTTATTGCAGTTGGTGGTAAATCAAAATCATTCCAAGATACTTTATTATGGGCATTGTTATTGTTATCAACGGGAGTTCCACCCGATGCTGGATAAAGATAAGATACAGTTGCAGAATCAGTATTAGCAGTCACGGAAGTATTGAGAACTGCGGTGGTGTCATCAAAGGAAACTGCACGGATATTTGCAGGAGCAGTATTCAGATAAGTCTTTAATGTTCCTTCTTTACCTGCTTCATAAGTTATGGTGCATACAGTTCCATCTGCTTTATAGATGTAAAGAGGAGTTGTACCGTCTTGTTTGAATATAAAGATATATCTTTGAGTTGAACTTCTCTCATGCCAATGTATAAACAAAGTACCTGTAGGGTCTGTTATGTTCTTGATATAGGTACTACCGTTTCTCTTCTCAAGTCCAGTAGTCATATATGTAAAGCAGTTATCTATTTCTTCCATTTGATTTGTGAATCTTTGGGTCTCTGGTTGTCTGGAAACCCCACCCACAAGATCAGATATAATTGTAGATACTATAGGCATTTATTTCTCCTTTATCGTGGACCCCAATATCTTCGTCCACCTATGCTTGCCCACACGCTCTTGGTGTTATCCATGAAGTTCGCATCTCTTGCACGAACATCCTTGGATCTTGCGTTGATACGGGACAGCATTGCTTGTTCATTCAATACAGCATCTGACTGCTTATCTCCGACTGTAAGGATCTGATATCGTCTTGCCGCATGATCTGCTGCGTAGAATTGATCTGCGGTTTCAAGATCCTCAAATTCAATTTGAACCACTGTCTTGATGTACAGAGTAGTACCTGATTCAAAGACATCGGTTCCTTCATTGTCAAGATCTATAAGATAAGTTGGATTTCTCCCCTGTGCAGCGACATTTCTGTTTGCACTTTCACCGTAAGTATCAACATGGATGACATTATCAGAGACATAAATCTTCCCGTTAGAGTCAGGAACTACTTCCGAGAATATTGTATTGGTATTTGTACCATTCATCTGAACCATTATGGTTGCTTCATTCAACATTTGAATGGCGATGGTAACATCATTTGCTCCAGATACTGTTAGTGAAGAAACTGGGAATTCTCCAGATGCTACTAGGATTCTATTTACTGCATCAAGTTTGCTTAAAGCACCCATATATTTCTCCTTTTAAAAACGAAAAATAAGCGGATGGAGTATTTCATCCATCCGCTTTAGTTGTTAGAATATCTTAAAGAATTCTTGAAATGTAGACAGCATCTTTGGTTTCTGATGTTGCCTGTGAAGTCAAAGTGACAACACCTGTAGTTGCTATAGTAACAACTAGACTGTCTGCGGTAGTACCGGAAGTAGCAAGCAAAGTACCTGCAACTTGGACACCACCTGATGCTGCTTTATTGCAGAAGATGAGTCCAGATGAATTCTTTGCAGCGGTAGCACCGATGCCTTGGATTGCAAACACAGCGGGGAAATTCTTAACAGTAAAGTTAAGGGTATCACCCGCAGCAACCACTCCTAGGTTATGGTATGCACCATAATCAGCATCAACAAGAGTTGTTGTTGAAATTGGATTTGTTGCTTCGGTTGTTTCCTTGTATGGATTTGTAGTAGTATCTGCCATTTTATTTTATCCTTTTAGGTAAGTTTTGAAAGAAATGGGGGAGTTTGCAGTCCTCCCCCCATCATTATCAGGAGGCACTGATTTCGTATGCAGCGTAAGGACGGAGTGCGCCTCCACCCATGAGCATCTTAGCGACCATGAAATCGCTTTGACGACGAACATCACGCATAGTTTCAGTTGTGATTCCTGCCATTTGAACGACACCGATGGCAGACTTGTGGAACATTACACCCATGCTCTTGGTAAAGTTACCTTGGTACTTAGCAGGACCGGTGGTAATGTTGGCGGTTGGAATGTGATTGGAGCAATAAACAGGAGTACCAAAGACATCAATAGGAACTTGATATCCTTGTGCAGCGTTCGCATTTGGACCAGCGATACCAAGGTCATTACGACCCCAGATACCACCAGCAGCAGCGTTCTGAACAGCACTACCATCCCAGTACGGAAGTCCTAGACGACGGAGAGCGTAATAGAGACCGACTCTAACTACGCAGCAACGATCGGCAACAGGAACATCCTTCTCATCCATTGCTTGTGCGATAGCAGCAATTGCTTCAACAAGAGCAGCACCGTCACGCTCGGTGTTACCAGTAGCAGCAGAGAAGTCAGCGAAACCATCTGCGGTTGAATATTGATTACCACCGATTGGGAATGAGTTAGTTCCGCTGTCAGCAGTAACTCTTGCAGCATTGATTAGCAAGCAAGCAACCTTACGGTCCATTTGGCGTGCCATTTCTCGTCCACATTCATTGGCGAGTTCGCTACGGATATCAAAGTGTGCCATTGAAACATCAACATCATCCACTTCAAAGTGGGCGACGAGAGGACGATCATCTAGAGAGATGGTGTACTCTTTGGTATCAACATCCATACCAAGGAGTTCAGAACCCGCTTCGTGGTATTCTGAACCGATTTTCCAAACAGCAGGATATTTAACATCCTTGCCTTCAGTGATTTGTTTGTAATTAACGAGGGGGAGGAATTGATTTGCTTCCTCAAAAGCAGCGATAACTTCTCCACCGAATACTGGTAGAAGAAGATCAGTTGGGGTCTGCGAACCAGCAGCAAGTGCTTGGTTAGTCAGAAATCTTAGTGTATTGGCGTTGTTTGCCATTGTGATTTTTCCTTTGTAAATAAGTGTTTAAAACTAAAACGATCTAACCAGTGCCGTCACCAGATTATCGTCAAGTTATCCACAAAGGGGCAAGACGGTCCTAGACTTCACTAAAGTTCTCCTCCATACTTTCATATAGAGAAGAACCAGAGAAGAGAAAGAAATAATATGCTGTTAGAGAAACAGCACGGTAGCGGGAGTTCCTTATCCCAGTTCCGTTTTATTTCAAGTGATGTTAATTCTTATTGCTCTTCATTAATTCTTCAGCGATTTGTTTCCCAATTTCAATACCTTTATTGTATGAATCTTGTTTCTCTGCTGCGACTCTAGCATCTTCACCCGGACGCTTTAGCAGTAGACCACCACCACCGGCAATGAGAGACAGAATCAAAGCACCACCGGGGAAACTAGGTGCAGCACCTTGAACTAAACCCATTCCAGTATTGAGCAATGATGCCACAAAATCATATACTTTATTGCTATCATCAACAGCAACCTTCAATGCCTCTGTATTGGTAGAGACATAGTATTGCCAATCACGCCATACCTTGTCTGCTTCTGCAAGGGTCATCTTTCCTTCAGGCAAATCCAATGCTTGGACTACCTCTACAGGAGGGTGGAAAGGAATCCATGATTGGACATTGCATCCCTGTGCAACACCCATAAGAACAAAGGTTACTGCTGCAAGACCGAACAATCCTAGTGAAGTTTTATTTTGTTTCATCCAATTTAACATTTTCTTTTTCCTTTGGTTTGGTTACACCGAACATTACAACAGAGAGAAATAACATAAATGAAGCAAGTACACAGATTAGATATTTCTTTATCCATTTAACCATTTACTATCTCCAGATGCACGAATGCGTGCCTGTACCCATTCTGTGTATTTACGATCAACACCATATCGCTTATCACGGATATGGGCAGTCATGTCTTTGCGGTTGAAGAACGGTTCAATTTCTTGTGTTGCAACCATAGAAGTCGTTTGTGGAACCGATTTCTTTGGTTCTTTGTTGATTGGGTTATTGTTGGTTTCTTTTGACATTCTAGCATGAAGACCGAGCAAAGTAGTTTTCCAAGCAGGAGAACTAAGTTGCTGATTGACCACTTGTCTTTCTTGATCTGAGAGACTTTCACTTGCGTATTTGATAATCTTTTGGAGTTCATCATTACCCCCTACCATCTTTGCTGCTTCTTGAACTAGAGCAATACTTCTCTGTTTCCAACCATCAACATACTGATTGATGATATGATCTGGAACTTTGTACTTTGCTTTTATTTTCTGTCTTGTTTGTGCCGAGAGATCCCCTGACTTTTGAAGTTCAAGTCCCAATTCGTCCCATTCGGCATCGTTCTCTGTTGGTTCCGGTTGTGCTGGTATTGCGAGTTTGTCAGAAATCGGCGGTTCATTTTCTTCCGGTTGGGGGTCAACATCTGCTTGTGGTTGCTCCTGTTGTTTCTTGATCTTTGACAATTCTTGACTTGCTTTGGTATAAGACTTACGCAATTCTTTATATGATGCAATGAATTTATCAGGATCTCCCTTGAATTGATCCGGTAAATTATTTGGATTTGCCCTTGCATATTTCTCAACTGATGCGAGTTCACGCTCTTCATCTGTTGGAATTGTTGGGGTGTTCTCCGGTTTCTCAATTTGATTCTCAATCTCTTCTGACATTTCTTATCTCCTTAAACTTGTTGCTGTTGTACTGCTTGTTCTGCTGATGCAGAGGCAGATGTTTCTGCGATGTTTCCGATAGTAGACATCAACTTCTCTGATGCCATTGCTTGTAGTGATTGTTCTGCTTGTGCTTGTTGTTCTGCTTGTAATTGCTCTGGTGACTTAATGAGACCAGCAGACTCAAGACCCAATGAGGTAGTGAACCTTACAAGGAATCCATAAGGATCAATGTAGGGTTGGAATGCTGATACCTGTCCTGCCATTGACATCCATTGTGAGAGAAGGGTTGATTCAATTTCTCTATTGAGTGCTTCAAGTCCTGTACGAACTTTGAGTCCAAGGATTCCCTTTTCAGAAATTAATTGAACTATATCTTTAGGTAATAGATCATCCTTTACCATCAATAGTACAGTTCTCTTTACGATTGGAATCTGTATGGATTGTGCAATTCCAGAGAATACACCACCCAATGATTGATCCAATTCCTCTGCCATCATACGAATCTCAGTAGCAGTAACTCTTTCTGCTTGTCTTTGTAGAGAAGAGTTTAAGAGAAATACTCTACCCAATCCATTTATAAGATCTGTTCTCAATCCTGCCATGGGTTGTAGATCTACTTGTCGTAGCAATTGAATAGGGAAAACATCTGTCTGACGAGCAGAGACATAATCTCCATTAGCAGTATCAAGCAGGTCTGCTATCTCAGTAATGCCGCTTGGGTCAATTCCGATGCGGTGTTCGCTATTTGCCATTGCCGCCTCTACAAGCGACTTGGACAGTGCTTCCAGTGTACGGATATCTCCTATATGCTCCTCAACCAGAGAGCGTCCATAGTCCTCTCCTGCGATCCTAGACCACGACTGAGGAATGTATGGGCATACCGTAAACTCACCTTCATCAACTATTACACCACAATATTCTTTGGTACATTTCCAGACTTTATCATCTGCTTCCCATTCAACCATTGTGTAAAATGGGCGGTGAGACTTGCTAGGTGCGTATGTTTGGTTGAATGAGGTAGTAAAACTGTTATACTCGGAATTGTTATTGTGATACTTCTCTTTGCTGTCTTCTCCTTCTTCTTCATATATTTTCCCTTCTTCCATTGCCATTTCCCAATCTTCTGGGATTGCATCTTTGTCTACCCATTCCCTGAGAATTATTCTTTTGATCTTTCCATCAGGAAATCTTTGGACCACATAGTGATCAACTCTATGGACCATGAATGAATAATCATCTTTGATTTCAAATAGAGCATCACCGAGAACTATAAGGTGTTGTAGCAATACGAATAGTTCTTGACGCAGATTTGAATGGGAAAGTTTAGTCATTATCTTCTTGTCTAAACGACTCAAAGAAGCAATGGTATCATTCATATTCACACCTTGAGGGACATACTGAGTATCAACCTCAAAGGAAAAGAATGGTGCTTGGGACAGAGGATACATTGCTGATGTGATTCTTGATGCCAGAGACATAACACCTCTTGCTGGCATGGAGTTAAAGACATCAGGCAGGTCCATGGATTCAGTGAATCCTTCTCTTGGGAAGATGGTAGGTACGGTTAGTCTTGCACAATCTCTTGCACGGTTCAACTTATTGGTGCGTCTTCCATCTAACTTGAGAAATTCTCTTTCAATATACGATGTATTTGTTTTGTATTCCATGTTAAATTCCTATTTGTCCTCTTGCTAGATTTTCACTGGCATACAACATACCCGCATATCTTTGTTCATTTCTCAATGTTTTCTTCCATTCACCAGATTCTATCTGTGCTGATGTTAATCCACCATATTGAGATCTGAATGTCTCTGCTGCCTGTTGTCTTTCTGCCTGTGCTAATGGATTGGCAGATGAATTCCATTGATCATACTTCAATAAATTCTGATATAGTTGTTGGTTATAAGACATTCCATCTTTAAGCACATTACCTTCAGACAAAGCATATTCTTGTTGGACATTGGAGAAACCTAAATTAGCAGCAGTAAACCAAGAGTATCCTTGTTCCTCTGGAATAACTGATGCAGTTCCTCTCTGGTAGATTGCTTTGGTTCCATCTTTACTTGCTCCCATAAATTTGTAACCTTGTTTCTCCAGTGATCTGGCATCAGGTGCAGGACCACCCGACCAATTAATCCTATCTTTATTAGGAAAGAAAGGAACTTCAACTATAGAATAATCTGCACTTGCACCTTTCATTTGGACTGATGTCTCTGGTGCAAACCTTTCAGGAATAAACAAAGATGCTTCTGGGACGAATCCAGCAGTTTGCATTTCTTCATACTCTAGAGAACTTTCCCCTCGTTGTCTACCAGTAGCAGCAGCAAGTTCTCTACTAGCAACACGACCAAGGTATCTTCCTTTTGCATCTTCAAACTTAACCTTGCGTTCTTGTTCTCTTGCTTGTCGTGCTATCTCTTCTGGTGATGGTCCTCTAGGTGCTTTGCCTCCCATGGGTTACTCCTTAGTTTGCTAATTGTTTATTCTTAATCAACTCTAGATAATCAATTACTGAAAGTTGACCGGACATAAAATCCAATTTTCGTTGATCTTTATCAAGTGTAAATGTTATTGGTTTATAGACACGCTTTAGTGCATCTATCAAATCTTGTGATATATGTGGAAAATCTTTGTCTTTCATTTCTCATCCTACTCTCATTGGGTGTCCTACCAGTTCATGGTAAAACGCCTGTGTTGTGTGTGAAAAGGTAACGATATTCAGTTCTCTGAGAACTTCTTTTAGTTGAGAAACACATGTTTCTCTTTTCGGCAGAGAAACATCTGCACCGAGATCTTTCATAACATATATCGGTTCTGTTATAAGTCTCTTAAAAGTGCTGGATAATCTTCTACCTTTGAATTTATTATCAAACCAATTAGGATCTTCTGGTTCAAATCCCATCAATTGTATGAACATGGAAGGAACACACTTACGATATACCGTAGATGTTCTTCTTAATGTCAATCCTTTTGATGGGTGGGGAAATAGATAACGATCCTCATCAAGCATCATGCCAACATGAACAGCACCATGACCCCAGATGTACTCTCCAATTGTTGATAAGAGTTCACCTTTAAAATCAAAGAAATCAACACATACCAATATTGGTTGTTTAGAGGTCGCCATTCAGAATATCATTCTTTCTCTGGTTTGAAATTATATTCAGAGAAACCAACATATTCAAACCAGCGATTGTATTTGGATCGTCTGAAATAACTTCGTTTGCCGCTTGAGCAAGCATCAAGAAGTCTGCAATGTCATCATTAGACTTTGCCCTGTTCCAGATTACTCGTCGTTCTTGGGGTGTAAACCTATTCAGAAATTCATACGATGTCCATGTGTACACTCTAGGCGCACGCAGGAATCTAGGGTTTCCGTTGGGTACATAAGTTGCACCGATCTCACAGAACTCCCCCTCGTTCAGATTCAATCCATATGGTAGTGAACCTGCGATTACATTTGTTACTATATTATTTTCGTTGATAATTGCTTGTCTCATTTTCTTCTCCTTTATTCCCAGCAATATGTTATGACTCTAAGAAATCCATCTCCACCAGTTCCACCTGCGGTATTTGTAGCAGTAGAAGAAACACCTCCACCACCAGATCCACGCCTACCGTTTCCACCGTTGCCTCCAGCACCTTCTCCAAACCCATCTACATCAAATTCTGGTCTTGCGTTTGTACCTGAAGGAGCACCACCCCCACGACTGGGATTATTTGCACCGGCAACAAACTCAAAAGACCGTGGTTTTCCGCCTGCTTGTCCAGATCTTCCTCCTCCACCAGCACCAAACCCACCAGCAGCACCAGTCAATACACCTGTTCCTGATGATGCACCTCCACACCCCCATATATTAGCATTGCTTACTCCAATATACGGTGCTCTTCCTTGACCAGAAGTCAATGTTCCGCCTGCCCATGTAAATCCTGCAAAGGTTGTATCTCCACCATCTGTTGCTGATACTGTTGCAGTACCTACACCACCAGCACCTATTACTACTGTCTCTTCATTGTTCAAATGAAAAGCATTCAATACAATTTGATAAGCACATCCAGCATGTCCTCCTGCTCTATTTCCCGCAGTACCTGCACTGCCCACTCCAGATTGTCCACCACCAGTTCCTTCAATGAAACAGAGTTGTGCATTAGCAGGTTTTCTCCACACTTTATGAGGCGGACCAGTTTGATCAAATTCTTGTATGTCTATCGTGATGTTAGCACCAGATGGAAATCCGAACATTCCTATATTCATTTATCCCTCCCAACAATATGTTGTGATGCGGAGAAATCCATCTCCACCTTTGCCGAAAGTACCGCCTACTCCTAATGGTCCAGATCCGCCACCCCCACCACCGGAGCCTCTGCGTCCAGCACCGCCATTGCCACCATTACCACTTGCATTATGTGCTCCTCCACCTCCACCTTCACCAAACCCATGGCGATCATTTTCTGGTTTTGCATTACTACCATTATATGAACCAAATACCCCACCGGCAGCACCTCCACC
>Ga0070749_10000725_pt1 | contig 22138 bp, 42 predicted proteins | sample VirMetDEL_Nov_18_FD_75180 | JGI IMG/M metagenome (GOLD analysis project Ga0070749, IMG submission 75180) | Aqueous microbial communities from the Delaware River and Bay under freshwater to marine salinity gradient to study organic matter... | ecosystem: Environmental > Aquatic > Marine >...
AAAAGTGCTATGCAAGAAAATCAAAGTATGGAGCGACCACAATGAAAGAGATCGAAATCGTATCGGCACAAGATGCCAGCACAGCAATCACTTCCGCGCCGGTAGATCTTGGAGAGCAGACGGAGTACAGCGTACAAGTCAGCTTTTCAAGCGGTACTCTAAACGGCACCTTGACGTTAGAGGCTTCCAATGATGCGACTACATTCGCAACCGTTACGGGATCTTCGCAAGCGGTCGCTTCCGGAGCTCAGCACGTGTATAACGTAGGCTCAGCCGGATATCGATTCTTCCGATTAGTCTGGGCGAATACGTCCGGAACGGGAACGGCAACGGCTAAGTGCTTAATCAAAGAACCTTCAAACAGGTACTAAAAAATGGCAGGTACATATCTAGGTTTAGGCGTAGGCGAAGGCGGCGGCGGTTCCGCATACTTTGGCGATCCGGTTGCTAACTTTGCGGCTCTTCCGGGATCAGATACTACAGGAATATTCCGAATCGCATTAGATACCGGATCTAGCTATTGGTTTGATGGTGCTACTTGGCAGCTAACCCGTTCGGGTGTCAACGTAACTCAGCATACCGATACCGACTCGATAGATATGACGGTTACAAATGGTGTGGTGTCTTCGGATCTTAAGATCTCAACCGATGCCGCTACCGCCAGCTTTCTTAAAGCAACTACGACCGTTAAATCAGGCGGCGGTGCCGGTTTACATGTTGAGATACCCTATGCCGATACTGATACTGTGGGAGTATTAACCGACACTGATTGGGATACCTTCAACGATAAAGAGCCCGCCATTGCAGCGGGCACGGTAAACCAGTACTACCGAGGCGACAAATCCTTTGTCGTTCATGACATTAATAGTATTGTACCAATAGTGGACGGCTCCGCGCCAACTACCGGCGAAATTAACGAAGTACTAACCGCAACCCAAGCCGCTAATACCGCGACAGGGATCGGAGCAACAGGGACTTGGGGGAATGCTACCAGTCTATCCATTACCGCAGGACGATGGATTGTCCGAGGTGTGGCTGGATTATCCGAGCAAACCGCAAACCTATCAGATGCTCTTTCTTGTGCCATTTCCGACTCAGCAACAGGAGTAGGCTTAGACGAGTTTGACTCTACTGTAGTCCCATGTCTTATTTCTTCCACTTCCGATGCGATACTTCCAACTCCGGCGGTATTTGTAAATATTAGTGGAACCACCACCTATTATCTCAACACCAAATTTGTCTATGATGCGGGAGCGCCACAACACAGAGGAAAGCTCTGGGCGGTGAGAATTGGATAGTACTCCTACATTCAGCCAAATAGGATCAGGCGGATCTGCCGAGATCAATGGTGCTGATATTCGGATGGTGGGCGGTAAATTCGATATGATCGGTACTCCTGCCATGCTGAACTATCTCTCAGAGCTCTCAGTCACCGCTGAAAAGCGCAGAGAAGAGGCTCCTAGCGATACTTCAGTTAGAGGGATAATCTTCGCCATTCAAAGCCAAACAAAGACTCTCGAGGCGATTGCGCAGAGATTAGAGATAATGGACGTTATTATCAATAACCCGAGTCCAAAGGTTGATGTGGTCCTTCCGGAGCTTAGGCCACACATAACCGTTACCCCGGCTGAGACAGCTTCGACGGGCTTTAAAATCCCCTGGTATATCAAGGCAGTAATCGCATTGGTTGCAGTCGAGAAGATTATAATGCTAATATCAGACTATCAACTATTCACAAAATTATTCGGTCCCCTGTGGTTTTAGCCTCCGATCTTATGAACGGGCTCTTAAATCCCGCTATCTTAGCGGTGGTTGGGTTTTTTGTTCTAAGGTTGATCCGGCTTCTAGACGATACCGCTAAAGCCAAAGGAGAGATGACTCTCGAGATTGCTCTTTTAAAAAAAGATCTTGAAACCGCCAAAGATACCATTGCTGTTCTGAAAAGAGATCAAAGCTCCATTTGGCAGAAAATTGATCTTTTAAAAGAAAGGGCCAGCAATGAGCAACATCTTCGCCAAAGTACTAATCAGCCTTCTAACCTCTCTGGTGACTGAGAAATTTATCGGAAAAATGATTTGTGAGCTAGTTATCTGGGCTTCCAAGAAATCGTCTAACACTGTGGACGATAGAATCGCCGGACACGTTATCGAATCGCTCGGCTTCAAAAAATCCGATTTTAATATACAATAATTTGGTATCGCTGTGGGGTTTGAGAGTAGCGCGGAAGTATTAGTTTACCTCCGCGCTCTTTTGAGGGAATGATGAAACTAGATCCGGCGAACATTAGTACCGAGATCTTCTTCGAATTGATTTTGCTCTAATATTTCTTTTACATTGCGCGGTTGTTTTGGCTCTTTTACAGGCGGTATATGATCCGGCTCGTCTTCGTCTAGATCGGGAGCGGGAGCATATCCTTGAAGCTGCGATAAAAGCATCGGCAAAGGCTTTGCTTCAAACCTGCGAGCAACTTCTTGTGGAGTCTCTCTAACTGCGATTTCATCGCCATTTACAAAAGTAAAAAGAGTGTAGGAGCGACCAAAGCAGTCTTTGGGCTTTCTGGCATAAAGAAGAGTTCTTTCCGATAAGTTTAACTCAATATCTCCATTTTCAAATATCGAGTCTTCAAAGAGAGTTATCTCTGTTAGACGTACCAAGGCCATTTTTATTCCTCCTAAAGAATCGCTTTCTCGAGATTGGCTCGCCTTTAAACTGGTAAAAGGCATTGCACCAAAGCCTCTTTTCGAGCGGTATCTCTCTTCTCTTTAGGAGAATTAATAAATATCTTATGATTCTAGTAATCTTCAAGAATCTCCCGACAAGTTTGAAGGAATCTTCCTGCATAATAAAACAGGGTAGCAGCTAACACTATCACGAGGGCGGCAATAGTTACGAATACTTGTGTTAGCACGCTACCCATAAGGCGGAACCCTCTTTTAAGAGTTTTTCACTTCAAGTACAATATTTGGTAATTCAGCTTTAGTTTTACCTATCATTCTAGATAGTACGGCGTCTACCTGTGCTTCATCCATACCCTCAGAAGCGCAGTAATCTGCGATACCTAGCCGGATTTCTTCCTGTCCGTTAAATACGATTGGCTGAGGGCTCTTTGCTGTTTTTCGTGTTGCCACTGGTGTAACGAATCTATTAGTTTCTGGCATTTCTTCAAGCGGAGTAGGCTCATAGCCAGCCAAGCACATGACCCAACTATAATGAAGCCGGAAAGCCTTACCAGTAGCTCTAGTAACAGCCATAGAACGACGAGCATATTTTTGAGCCGATCTCCAACGGTTCTCATCCATTCCGCAGATTGAACTAGCACCACCGATTACCCTCCCGGTTGATTTCTCTATTAACTCCACATACGCTTCATAACTTCCATCTTCGTGCTCAATGACGTCGCGCTCCCTAGGGAAAACTCCATCCATTGATCCGAGTCCTACCCAAGCGTCAACCTTCACATACTTTTTACCCTGAATATCCGAGTACATTCCTTGTTGCTCGATCATATCTTTAATCTGATTAGCAATCGCTGTACCTTTGGCAACTCTTTGGGCTGGTGTTTCTACTAAGATTCCGTAATCAGTTTCTACTGCAACTATCTCGTTCATACTTTAAACCTCACATGCTTTGATTGTGTTAAACGCGCAAAAGGAAGCTCTCTTCCCGCTTTTAAATCTTCTTTCACCTTCTCTTTGTTCAATGCTTTGAGCTGAACAATATCAACATAGGAAGCATCTACTTTGTACTTGGTAATGTCGTGATCGCTAATAGTCTCAAAAGTCCTTTTCGACGATTGGAAAGCCAAATTCAGTGCGCTTGGGCTGGCTTGTAAAGTCATCTTCCCTTGCGCTCCCTTGAAAGGGATATCGGGGTTAGCCTCCATAATAAATTTGATCCGATCCTTATGGCGCTCTAAAACATTCTGCATAACATCTTTTTGATGCTTCCAATTATCCGCCATGTCTTTGGCTAAGGCGATTTGACTCTTTACATATTGATGGAATAGAAAATTCCTATCGACTGCATCTTTCTGAAGAGCATGAGCCTCCCCAAACACCTTAACCAAAGCCTCATCAAGATCGCCGCTCTCTTCTAACAGATCCGCTATCGCTGAGAGGTCTTCAGCGGCTTTCCCTAGCGGTATTTTCTCCGGTAACTTCGTCATGGTAAAATAACTCCTGTAGGTAAAAAGGTTCCACGTGAAATAAGGTACTACAATTTACTAAAAAGCGAGTCAAGATGATTTCTAGAGAAGAGATATTAAAAGGCAGAGATCAGGAATATCCGCTTGATGATATTGCAGAAAATAATCTGCATATTTTACTAAAAAGAATTAATCAATTCAGAGAGGATTGGGGACAACCTCTCATAGTAACTTCGGGGTATCGGCCAGGGGTTTACAATACTAAGGCCAGAGGCTCCGCTAGCTCTTGGCATTTAAAGTGCGCGGCGGTAGATATTTGGGATCCCGATAGAAGGCTCGCAAAGCATTTTGTCTGTCATCCGGAGCTTTTAGAGAAGTATGATCCCTATATAGAGCATCCGGCATTCAGTCCCAATTGGGTGCACTTTCAGATCTATCCTCCGAAATCTGGAAAGAGGATATTCATTCCGAAGCCCGGTAAGCCTCCAACTAACTTTAGTGTGTCTTAGAAGTGCCAACTCTCCGGAATTTCCGGATGGTTCACTCTCCATATAAATGCCTCAGTGCCCATCCAATCGCTATTACCCAAAATAAAATTGCAGCTGTTATTGCGATAACAAGTCGAAGAGCCTTATCCTGAACTAGAAGTAACAAAAGCATCAATGCCGACACCGATAATATCATCCAAGCCAGAACATCATCCACCCTTCACCTCGCGCCAAGCTTTTAGTGCTTTATCAAGTCTAACTTGAGCATGCTCAGCCTGTTCTGTATGTGTCCCTCTGCCGTCTTCTAAGCAGCCTTTGCATGTCCCAGTTACTTCACAATCTAAGTTTAATATTGGGCAAACAGAGTTCATATAATCTTCAGTGGCATCGGCAACCTTTCGGAGCAGGGAGATTTCTTTATTGTTAGTCTTTAACCAATGCGTGAGATTCCAAGATTCACAAAGAACGCCTTCGTCTTGCTCAACATATTGGCACCATTCCTTAAAAGGTTCGCCGTTGATTTCGAGGGTGATCTTAAACTTGCCTTTATCACAGACATTGCTAAGACAAAGCCACATGCTATCAGCTAATGGATATTGTGTTTGTCCTGTTTGATCGCTAAAGTCGTTCATTCTTCCACCTTATCGGTTTCTTCCGGGCAAAAATAATTGCTATCAAACACTACACCGTCGATACCCCATGTTTTTCCGCATTCATTAACACCTCTTTTTGAGAGAGACAAAAAAACATTTAAGATAAAAAGAAGCCCGATAAAAACAAAGAACCCAAAAAACTCGGATACAATCAGCTTCGTTACATCGACACAATGATTTAACTCAATTTTACTCACCCTTCACCTCGCGCCATTCTTTTAAAGCTTCACATTCCACACACCATTGTTTGCAATGCTTATGATTTATTTTAATAGCCTCCGCAACCTTCCGGAGCAATTTGATCTCTTTGGCCTGCGCTTCCAACAGATCCCTCTGGCAATTGCAAATGAAATGGGTTGTGCATTTACTCATCCTTCGCCTCGCCATTATTAAAAAGCCCTATTTTCTCATACCCGATTTGCTGCAACATCCTTATCCCATAAGGTTGTTCTGTTATAAAACTTACCCAAGGTTGATAACATCCGAATAGCTCGTCATAGTCAAAACAAACATCCTCAATGGGATCGTAAAACATCCAGACATCATTATGGTCTAACCACCAAACTTCGATATGCGGTCGTTGGGCTACTATCGATAAAATTATCGCGTGTTGCTTATTTGGAAATAAATCAAGCATCCCCTCCCCCCAACTTCTCTAGGTCTTTGATGGCTTTGTATAGGTCTGAACGATAGTCATTTCCTTCCTGAGTGCATTCCGCCTCCTCAATCACGCGTACCATCGACAAGACTTTGCGAGGGTCCATGAATGCTATATGCTTAACCTCTGCATCCATGAACCCCTCGAAGTCACTTCGAGACATAGACACATCTAATGACCATTTATTGTCAGGATCAAATTGTAACGCCGCCTCAGCCTTCGATTTTATCTCTTCGAGTAGTTTCATTCCCCTACCTCAATCCCTTTCGCTCTCAAAGCCGCTATCTCCCTTGGGGTTCGGTTAGTCATCTTTACCAGCCTCTCTGGCGGATCTTGGCGTGATAGACATGAGCCTTGTCAATGTTTCGATAAAATTAAAGAATAATTCCTCTTCTCTCCCAAACTCCATTATTTGTTCGTCAATTTTTACCGAGCTATCATCGTAGTCAATCTCAATTACAGAATCAGTGTTAAGTTCAACCGTAAACCCTTTAAAACCAAATGTTACTATCCGGCGGTTATAACTCATCTACTCTTACTCCCTAACGTCGAAAAAATATGGCTGTCTTCTCTGCGCAACTCAGTCGCTTTGAAAACGGATTCGTGTGGCCCAGTACCCCACCGCACAAGGTAAGCCGGATGAAGAGCCTTCTCTTCGTCAAATTGGAGATCTCCCAGATTCTTTAGAACAACTCCCGGCCAAGGATTCTTTTGGTTCTTAACAAGATCTCTCTTCGTAATTAGGACATTCATTTCTCTTCCTCACTCTGTCTAAAATAGTCCAAAAAAGATATTTTATGCTCAGCGTCTTCCTTATCCTCATATGGACCGTAAATATTGTTACTCCGGTAGTTTCTCACGAAATACATGCCATTCTTTTCTATAATTACGTTAGGAGTAGATCCTCTTTTCTCTTCGTCCACAATGTCTTCACTACTTATTTCGTCCCTAACTTCCCAAAAAGATTTGCAACTCTCTTGACTTGCAACCTCCTTTATATAAGTAGGCGGTCCATACTTTGTTGACCAAAAAAGACCGCTCTGGCACTTCTCGCAAGTCCCCTCAGAGTTCTCTTTTCTCTCTACAGCAACACCTTCCAAATGTCGGACCTTTCGCACATCCCAAGCATCCGACATGCACGTCCTACTCTGGCAGAATCCCTTAGCTGGCGGGCTAGGATCTCCGGATATTTCTTGAAGAGAAAGGGAATTCCTATTAAGCAGACCCAAATCACTACCGCAATTTCTTCTCTTCGTTATAGAGTTAGGTTGCGCTGTAATTAGGGTAATCATTCCCCTATCACCTGTTCAACGGTCAAAAGCACATAAGGCGATTCCGTATAAAACTTATAAAGCCTCAAATCTACAATCTGACTATCATCGTCCCAAAGAATCTTATTTGCAGCATCCTCAACTAACTTCGCAATGTTAGTAAGATCCGGTTTTACCGTATGATACGGGCGCTTCTTTTTAGAAACTGATTTAGGCCTAGTAAACCCAAAGCCCATAGCAACCTTTATCGGACCCTCGAATTTAGGAGCACTCTCCTTATGTAATAAGAAACGTATCTCTTCTTCTGCCATACGAGTCTTCTCCGGCGTATACGCTCTGCCCATCTTAGTGTGGCGCGCTCTACCCTTCGGAGTCGGCTCAATCTGCATAATGATAGACCATTGTTCACGTATGTCTTCCTTAGAATGGGATGTTGTCAATGCCAGGTCCCTCAACTACAGGTTGCTCATGTCTACCCGAAGACTTTTTAGCCTTTAGCTTTGGAGCCTCGATAAACTTAGATTGCAACTTATCTAAAATAGCTTGCTGTTTTTCAGAAACATTTACGTTATCTCCCCATTGCTCCAATCTCTCCGCAAAGCTATTAACAAATGTTTCCTCAAAGCCCTTAAGCTTATCTCTTGGAAGCATCGGTATCAGATCAACAACGTCAATTCTGTTATCGTCTGTAATCTCAACAGCATTAGAGAAAGCCTTTTTTGCAACCGAAGTTGATTCTTCAATTAGATGAAGGCAATCGGAACAAATAGTTTTGTAAGTAATCTCAGGCTTTAAGAAAGGAGGATAGATCCGTTTCTTGTGTTTGTGCTCGCAGCTCATTATAATTTCCTTCCTAAGTATTTATTTACAAGTAGCCGGATATACGCAGAGGATGAAAGATCATGCTTTTTCGCCTCCTGCCGTATTCTATTTCTCAAAGGCATATTTATCTTCACGCTGAAAACAATATCCTTTTTTTTGGTTGCCGCTCTTTCATCTTTCATCTATCTTTTTCCCTTACTAAAAAATGAGGTGTTTTCACATGAGGGTTAGTTACCATCCCGATCCGGTTGAGGCAAGTAAATCTTGGAGGTATTCAAAAGGTTTTATAACCAAGGAAGTTCATAACTATTTTGAATTATCCCAGGTGATTTTAAATCACGTATGGAGTCCGATTCTTTGGATGGACGGAAGAAGAAAGCAGGATAACTTTCTAAGCTCTGATTTTATGGTGTTAGACTTTGACGACGGAGAAACCACTTTAGCCCAGGCTCTTGAGATATGGTCTGATACCAATCACATCATAGGCTCCACCAAGTCCCATCAAGTCGAAAAGAACGGAATCGTCTGCGATAGGTTCCGGGTGATATTAAAGCTCGAAAAGCCCGCTACCCGGCTAGTCGATTACCGCTACACCATTTCTAAGCTGATCGATCAGAACGATTGTGATCCCGCTTGTAAGGATGGAGGTCGGTTCTTTTACCCCTGCACCACCATTGTCTCTGTATGCAACACCGGATTTGATGAGGATTTATTTGTCCTTCAGCCTCACATGGAAAGAAGAATGGAGGAGACCAGAAAGAGAGAGCGGATTGATTATCTCGAGCATGGGGATATTCCCGGTTGGATCGAGGGCGCTCTGGTTAAGGGAGTGCCTAAAGGAAGCCGGAATAATAAAACTTACGGGATTACCAGGGCATTACTAGATTTAGGGATGGCTCAGGCGAATATTCTGGACTTGATTCTCAGCTCTAAGCTAATCTCGGCGAGCTTTACCTCTAAAGAAGCTACGTCAGTAGTAGAAAGCGCCGGCAATGGTCACCGGCGCTCTCAGGACACGAACAAATTTTGACCTGCTGAAAGGACTTTCGCAATATGGACGATACTGTTGATAATGACAAGGAAAAAGGTAAGCAGTTAGGTGCGGTGGCGGCTATCGGAGGCGCTCGGAGAAAGAAGAAGACCGCTCAAGATAAGAAGCTTTCTAAGGGCTATATTCACCGGACTATCGCCAACCATATGATTCGCGGCGGAGAGTTTTCCTCTCCGTTTCCTTATAAATTCCATGTTTATATGCCTGAGAATAAAGATTTCTTAATCTTTGAAGAGCTCGAGCATACCGTGAGGATGGTATCAAAAGAGTATGTTTACAGTGCTTTAGCCGCTTGGACGGATTCCGCTCGCAAGGAAGACACCATCTTAGAGCTCACCATGCCCGAGTGTCATCAGGTGGTGGCGATGTTTTTGGGGTTAACCAAGAAGCTCGATGAGATGCCCAGAGCCTTTGCTTTCCAGGATTATCCAGGGCTTACGTTTAAAAGGGCGGGATTTGTCCCCAATGAAGAGGACTTTGATAGCCTAGCACCTTGGGAGCTTCCAGAGTATTACGAGTCGGATCCGATATTAGAATTTCTATCTCGGTGCTCTCATCCCTTAGAGCTCACCGCTTGGATCGGCGGTTTATTTTATGAGGACAGTTATCTTCAACAGTATCTATATCTATATGGACCGGGAGGTTGCGGTAAGAGCTCTCTTCTCCGCTTACTAGAGCATGTTTTGGGAGAAGCCTATCATGCCGATGGGTTAGAGGAATCCTCGAATAGATTCTGGACCGCTTCCTTTCTAGGCCGAAGGCTAGTCGCTTTCCCCGATACCAACTACAGCTCATTTACCGCAACAGGCAAGATCAAGGCTTTGACAGGAGGGGACGCAGTAAGAATTGAGCGAAAGAATGCAGCTACTTTCAGCCAGGTATTAAACTGCAAATACCTCTTTGTCTCCAACCAAGCTCCCGAGATGATTCCCGATGAGGCTACCAGGCGGCGGGCTATTATCTGTAAAATCAGCCAGTTAAAAAAAGAGCGGTCTATTGAATATGAAAAGACCATCTTGCAACCCAATCAGGTTCAGTTCTTTGTAGAGCTATGTATGCAAAGCTATAGGCATCTATGCCCAAATCACGAGGAAATAAGACAACCGGCTAACGCTTTCTTGGCTCTGTCCACGGATATCGAAGAGGACATCGAGGGGTTCTGGCAGGGCTGTGTTGAGTTCTCAGCGGAGGATGCTATCCCCTATTCAGAACTCATAACCAGGCTAAGTATGGGAAGGATTAGTACCCGAAAAGAGAAAAAGAGATACATACAATGGTTAGTTGAAAGGATGGGAGTTCAGAAAAAGAGGATACCTTTATCGCGCCATAACCAGCCATATTACTTTTTGGGACTAAAATTCATCGCAGATGATGCGTTTTCTGGTGCTAAAAAAAACCTGTGGGCTTCGAAGTGCCGGAAGTTTCTGCCGGTTGATATCATTGAGTAATTTGTGACACGAACATTTTTCAAGTCACCATCAGGTAAGCGTTAAAGTCACAATTAGCGCTTATATTATCAGTAACTTGACATCAACATCACTTTTTCTCAATTCCACACACAGGAAAAAATACACTAAATGTGTAAAATATATATAAAAAGGAATTTTGGGGTGTTTTTTGGTCAAAACCGGGTAACAACTGATATTACAGGTGGTATTTGTGACGTGAAGTGTGACTCGTACTTTAAGTCGATGTAACTGGGGATAACTCGGATTTTCTGTGGATAACTTGGGGTACTGGTAAGAAGGTGACTAGCTCCCGGTTATGGAAGCTAGCCGTAAGGCGGTCGATATAAAGCGGAGGCAGTGAATGAAATGACAAAGGTTGTCAGACAGGTTACTGATCGGATATGGGAATTAAAACTTTAGGAGGGGTAGCGATGCTGGAAGAATTTGCGGAGAGACTGAGGACTGGCGGGAAGCTTACGGATTCCGAGATAGCTCGGGTTCTGGTAGTGGCTCTAGCCTCAGACCGGTACATCCGCCAAGTGCACAAAGGGGGGGACACGACAACCGCAGCTTTAGAGCTAGCTCTGGATGTCGCAAATGGGCTTTACAGCGAAGAACAGCTGGAAAGAATGTTAGGACCAGGGATAGCCGCCAAGAACGCTCAGAATGCGAGTTTGGAGTTTGCAAACAAGCTCAAGATATAAGGACAGGTTATGAGTATTAAGATCAATATGATTGCACCGATGTTTAAGGGCTTGCCTTACGTCTGTAAGATGACCGATTCGGAGTCTGGTTGTACTGGATTTGGCAAAGCGGAGAGCTCAGCTCTCGCAAAGAGTAAAGCAAAGCTTGATTTGTTGGAAAGTTTGAGCAATAAGAGAGACGAGGATGTTAATGGAAGAAATCTTACTGGAAGTGATTTTAGCGATCCTAATTCTGAACGCCACGGCCTTCGGAATCGGGCTAGGAATCTGGATAGCCAAGAAGAAATTAAACCTTGACATTCAGAAAAAGCTAAAGAAATTCGATGAAATAGCCGAGCTAGCTAGCAACAGCTCGCAGAGTATTGCTAGGAAAGTTGCAGAGTTAGCAGATCAAGTGGTAGTCTTAAATATGCGCAATGGTAAGTAGCCTGAAAGCAGGAGAATTGCAGGGTGCCTAGTGAAGACACACAATGGAAGCCGGGACAGTCTGGAAATCCCGGAGGTCGGATACCTCTTCCCCCAGAAGTAAAGCGCTTCAAGCGTACCACTCACCGGCAAATCACTGAGATGCTAGCGAAGTACTGGAACATGGAAGAAGCAGAAGTCAAGCGAATAATCAAAGACCCAAAGACTCCGGCGGGGGAAAGAATCTTCGCCAACATCTTCTTAGGCGCGATGAGTAAGCCTGATACTAATCTTTCGACTTTCATTCTTGATCGGTTAGTTGGTAAGGTGAAAGACGAAATCAATATCACATCTGACCGCGATGAAGATCTTGCCGAGATACCAAGGGAGAAGCTAGTCGCTCTAATCGCAGAGGGCTAATTGGCTACCGAAAACCTTCAAGTACAATATGGTGGTGGTGCGGATTTTAGCTCCGAGGCTTGGGAGGTAACTCCTGTTTGGCCGGGACGTCCCATGATTAACGGCTCGATCCATATTATTTGGTCAGGGTTAGACGCACTAGACGGTGAAGTCGAGATTGAGATCTCAAATGATGAGATTAACTGGAATTGCTATGGTGGTGGTGTTGCTTGCGCCTTGGATACAGTGGGCGGAGCTGACAACCAAGTATTTGAATTCACTCACTTCACATTCAGATATGTCAGGGTAAGATATACTAAGAACAGTGTAACCACTGGCAGTATAATTATCCGTACTCACGGGACTCAGCAAAGGAAAGAGTGATGGCATGTCGAGGTTCGAAGGTCTATCCGGTTGGGCAAGCTGATATTACGGGCGAAGTAACTGCGGTCCCTACTGGTATAGCTGGCTCTTTGAAGTATACATCGGTAGAGATCACGGATACGGAATGGCGTCCTATTCCTCCTATAGCCGATCCAGATAGAATCACAGTTGCGTTACAGAATCCCAGCGGAGTAGAGATCAGGGTTCGAGGTGATGCGGTTGGTGGCTATACTGATAACGGTATGCCGGTTGGACCAAGCGGAGAGCGTCAATATCAATTCAAGTCTACCCCGGCAATCTATGCCCGTTCCTCATCTGGGACATTCAATATAAACTGTGAGGAATTGATAGCGTTATGACATTAATCGCGAGTTCAATAGTAGGTCAGACATCGGGATCGGTGATCATAGATAGTGGGACGCCTTTCCATGTATCGGGAACTATTGCAGCTTCGCCAGGTGCGACGGTAACGGTCTTTAGCTTCTCGGTTCCGGTAGCGACGACTAGGAAAGTAAATACATTATTTGTCACCTCGGAAAATCCTGGAAGATTCTCATTAGAATCAGGCGGTTCAGAGATCGCAGCGGGTGAATTATTCGAGGCGGAGAAGAATATAACTTTTAAGTTTGATCCTACCTATCCGATTAGTGCTGGGACATTGGTAGAGCTTAAGTACACAGCTCCTACCGAACCTTCAGGTGCGGGTTGTCCGGTATCGGGCTTCCTCTCAGCTAATGATTTCACATAAAGGGTAGAATAAATGGCTAACAAAAAAGGTTTATTTGGTATTTTAAACGACGGCGCTGGCGCTGGAGTGGGCGTTGATCTTGCAAATCCTGATACAACTTTAGGATCTGCGATCGACAATACAATCGCTTCTCCTGCATTTATCAACAGCTCAGGCGTGTTGGTATTCCCTCAACTTAATCCAGACGGCGCTATCTTGGTTTCGACCGAAGGTGCCGGTACTTGCTATGACGCTTATGCCAAGGTTACTGGAAGTGATAACTTCCAAGATCTCGGTACTGTAACCGCTTTGACCATTGGCGAAGTTTACAAGGACTTCAATATCTCTATCTCTGCAATGACAGAAGCTTGCGTTCAGCTTGTCCATGTAGATGACGCCGCTGGTACTCCTGTTGTAACGGTAATGGCAGAGTTTTTCGTAGGACCAGGACAATACAGCTATTGCTGCCATCTCCATTGCTTAGACCGCGATCTAACAGGCGGAACCGGAGTTCAGGAGATCAAGTTGCGAGCGAAGTTACTTGAAAATACTGGCTCTGAAATCGCTGGATGGTTAGGATTTATCGAGCAAGCATCGTAATATAAGAGGTGACCATGTGGCCATTTAGAAAGAAGCCCGATCCGATACCGAGTTTAATAAGTAGTTTGGAGCAAACAAAGAGAGCGGTCGAAGCTGAGATGAATAAGCTTCGCGCCTCGATAGCCAACCAAAACTCGGCATTAGGTCAAGCCAAATCGGAGCTGCATGGTCGCCTCACAAAGCTTGAAGTATTCTTCGCCGATGAGATCAAGGCGAAAGAATTGATACGGGACGAGAAGGTAAGAGAAGCTAGAGCTAAAGCGCTAGGGCACTAATGGCAATTGTAAAACCGCAATTCGAAGTAACCGATACCAAGGGTTCAACGGTCCACTATGACGGATCGGTGGGAACTACGCCGACCGCAATACCAGGATCTCCCGATAAAGTAATCGCAGAGTTCTGGATTGAAAACGATATCCACAATACTCCGGTAACTAAGAGGCTTGAGTTTAGCTGTGATGGTGGAACGACTTACACCGAGTTAAATATAAGCGAAGGCGTAGCCTGGACACCAAAGGGCGATGTTACGCAAATTTATATCAAAGGCTCAATAGCTGGCGTACTCTATAAGATGATTATCAATTACGAGGAATATTAGTGGGAATCATCCAAAAGATTGCGCAAACGATTATTCGAGTTGGTGGAATTGACGGACTAGCCGCTGAGAGAGTAGCCAATGTTAAGGTGCGTTCGGATGGATTAACGGCACTATGCACAGACGCAACCGTTGTCGTCGAATCAACCTTCGGCTTTGATCAACAACCGGATACGTTCTTCCGTATTGTAGAAACGGGCGGCGCAGGTACTACCTGGACGATTGACATCGCAGCAACCGCAGCCGATCCCACAACTCCCGATAGAGATGTTCCGGCGTATCAAAAGATCTTCACGGTAGTAGCCGGAGAAGTCGGCGATGAATTAAAGTTTAGAGACAGGATTATCCAAGAGCTTAACCAGGATAACGCCTTCAAAAACACTGTTTTCCTAAAAGCACAGAACGCAACCGATAGAGCGATTGTGCATATCTTTAGCACTAAGTTTTCGGCAAGTGGTGAATTCTACGAACGTCCCAACGCAGGAGATTTTCAGGTAACGATTGCCGGTGCTCCGGGTGACGGTGTTGTGGTGGTGGGATTCGATAATATTATATCAAGATCCAAGCCGGTTACTATCACAAGAGACTTTGATTCACCGCACAGGCTAGGCTTATTTGGTATTACAGGCGATGTTAACGTGAGTTCAAAGGCCTTATCTGATTTATTTATCTCGCCTGCTACCCTTGACGGCTTAGGCGTGACTAGCAAAATGACAGTAGATGGCTCGGTTACGCCAAAAGAATTTATAGTCCCGGCGTCTACTACGACAGATGTTTTTATTCAAGAGATTAGATTTTTCGGTCAAGGTAACGGTATTACGTTTGGAAACTTTTTATCTCAGAACGCGCCGCTAACAAATGGCATACTTGTAGAAATTAAATCAGATGACATTATCACTGACTTCCCTGTAATTAAAACTACAGCGGATTTTAAAAACAAGTTTGCATATGGCCTAGGAGCTACCGGATTTAGGCTTGATATTGCCGCTGGTCGCGATGATTTTATTGCTGTACTGACCTTTGAAAATCCGTTCATTATCCGAGTTGCTGGAACATTTACAACTGACGATTATATCAAAGTTTTTATCCAAGACGATCTAAGCGCAAAGCCAAAAGAATTAGAGCTATGGGCCAAGGGCTTTGAGAAGGAACCGTAATGATTATCCCCGAGAAAAATCCTTTTACCTATGCTTATGGCTACCGCTTTAGGGGTACGGGTATATCGGGGACAATCCCAAACGGCACAACCGATAACCTTGATTATAAGCTAACCGAAGATCGGATGATTAACGCGGTCCATCTGATGTTAAATAATCATGTATGGGCAGATACGGTTAAGTTTCAGGTAATTGATATCGACAATATTCTTGGCTACGGTGCGAACACTGTACTCGATGAGTTCGCGTCCAATTGGAACGTCGATCCGGCGCTGTGTTCGCAAAGCCCGGAAGTTATCCAGTATCCTGCCAGGGTGGTAAAAGACCTTTATATCCGAATCGTTTATGTCTCAACCGGAGGGGTGGACGTAGATATTAAAGCTAACCTCTATCTTCACAAGGTGCCAACATGAGCATAGCAAAAACCACTGGGATAGTAATTACTGGTGCTATCCTTACATTAGGGTTATATGACGTATATGCTTATATGGAAGGTGGAACCGAGGGGACGATTAGCCACGTTTTGATGTCATGGTCTTACAACCATCCGGCATTTACATTCGCTTTCGGTTTTCTCTGCGGTCATTTATTTTGGCGTATCAGGAAAGATCCGGTAAAGGCAGAAGATGCAGAACCTAAAGGGACTGACAAAGCAGGAAATTAAGCACTACCTATGGAGAGTAGGAGATCTTAGTTGGAAGCTGCATAGTACCCAAAAGGCTATCTACGATATCACCGAATCCCAGAATCAAGATGAGATCCTTATATTATCGGCTAGGCAGCTAGGAAAGTCCTATCTTGGCGTCATAATAGCTCTTGAATATTGCATCAAATACCCCGGCAGAATCGTTAGGATCATGGCCTCAACATTAAAGCAAGTACAAGATATCGTAGCGGATAACCTTTTGCCCATATGCCGAGATGCTCCGGAGGGTTTTGTTGAACGGCATAAGTCATCTTACCGCTGGACAATAGGAGGAAGCTCTCTAAGGCTAGGAGCTTTAGAAAAACAATATGTCGATTACTCCCGAGGTGGTAACGCTTCTCTAATCATCTGCGAAGAAGGCGGCTTCGTTAAATCAGACGAGTACCAATATGCCATAACCTCTGTAATCGGACCGCAGCTTCTAAGATCCGCTGGTAGATTAATGCACATAACCACACCCTCAGAAGACCTTAACCATGTTATCCACACCGAGATAGCTCCAAGATGTAGCCTAAAAGATGCGGTATTTAGTTACACAATCTACGACAACCCTCAGATATCACAGGAGCAAATAGAGAAGGCGATTGAGCTTTGTGGTGGTGAGGATACGGTGGCATGGCGAAGAGAGTACTTAGCAGAAATGGTAAGAGATCCGAGTCGAATGATTGTTCCTTCATTCAGTAGGGATTCTCATGTCGCAAGAGTAATACTCCCAGATTATGGCAAGTGGATAGTAGCAACGGATTTCGGTGGTGTAAGAGATAAGACGGTATCTCTTCTTATGGGTTATGATTTTTTAGAGAATCAGATTTTGGTTATTGATGAAAGAGTTCACGAGAAGAATACGGATACCACTGAGATTGTGGACGCAATTCGGCAGATGGAGCGGCAAATCGAGGAAACCCATGGTAATGATGTGGTTGCGCGATGGGCAGACGCTCCCGGTCAGCTTCAAATCGATTTACAGAAGCTACATGGATTAGAGATGAGGCTTCCTCGGAAAGATGACTGGAAGGCGGCAATCAATAATGTTCAGGTAGAGTTCGGCAATAAGAATGTGACCATAACTCCTAACTGTACCTTCTTGATACATTCACTGGAATCCGGTCGATACAATGACAACCGGACAGATTTTGACCGGAACGAGACTTTAGGCCATTGCGATGCTTTAGCGGCTTTGATGTATGGGGTTAGGATGTTAGATCGCAGTAAGCCATTCATTGATTTGGTTCCTACTCCGGACAAGGTATTTGTGAAGCCTAATCCTAAGCCTGAGCATGATCTAGCACAGGCGATTCATCCGAAGGTCTTTTCCGCTAGCATGAATAGAGAGCAAAGTGTAAAAAGGTTTGGAACCTTCAAACAATAGAGATTCATGGCGAAGCTCTCAATTCAGCGGTTGCTCGAAGCATCGAAGCTAAAGGCCACGGAAGCCGGTCAACAGCTCGACGAACTTATTGATTTCGTTAATGATTTAGCGGATCAAATGGTGCGATCTATCCGTAATGGCCTTAACTTCCAAGACAATTTCAATTGTTTGGTATCTACTCTCGAGATCTCAGATGGAGAGGAAACGGTGGTTAATACTGGCGGGCAGACTCCCTATGGTATCATCCCCTTACGAGTAATTTCCCAAACAGTATCAGTTACTAACCTTGTTTGGTATGTCGATGACAAAGGCCAGACCAAGGTAACAGCATCTTTAGCGGGCTCCCCTGTAGGTAAGCAGAAGGTAGTCGTAGTCATACTATTCAATTAGGAGAGAATTATGGAGACAGCGGTGGAATCAACGCCTAGCCAAAGTCTCGATAGCGCAGTTGCTACCGAGCCGGTTGAGCCAAAAGATGCAATTTTAGCAAGTGATGCAACTCCCCATCCCACTGGTGGACGGACGGAGGAAGCCAAAGAACCTCGCAAGGGCGCAGAAGCGGAGAAGGAGGCGGTAAAGCAAGCCGCTATTGACCTTAAAGCTAAGGTGAAAGCCAAGATCAATGATCGAGAAGAAGAGCTCTCAATTGAGGATTTGATCAAGGGGTATCAAACTGGCAAGGCTTCTGATGAGAAGTTTCAGGAAGCCAAGAAGATTCAAAATGAGATCAAGGAGCTTCGGGAGCAAAGAGAGCGGGAGCTTGCCTTATTGAAGCAAGATCCTTGGGCGGTTTTAAAAGAGCAAGGGCTTGATCCGGATGAGCTAGCGGAAAGGCGTCTACTAGAGAAGATCCGGCTAGAATCCATGGATCCCAATGAGAGAAGGGCTCATGATCTCGAGCAGGAAAATCTTACCCTGAAGGAAAGGGCTGAGAAGTGGGAAGCTCAACAAAAAGAACAACAGGAAAGACTTGAGCAAGAGCGTAAAGATAAGCTAAAATATGAGCAAGTCCAGAGCATTGATAAAGAGCTAACCCAGACACTTCACGAGCGCGGTTTAAAGCCTACGCCACAAGTACTCGAAGCGGTTGCTCAACACATGCTTGCCCACCTTACTACTAAAGGCGGCAATCATAATATCACTGCGAAGGAAGCTTTAGACTTTGTTCTAGAGCAACAGGAGTCGGACTTTTCGGGACGGCTCGAGGGTGAAGACATAGAAGCCTTAATGAACCGGCTCTCGCCAAAGCGGAGGGACGCAATTCGTAAGTGGTTTGTAAGTCAAGTAACCAATGGACAGACGACAGGAAGATCGCAACCTACCCAGCCACGGGCGGCCAAGTCGAAAAGTATGTCTACCGATGACTTTTTCAAAAACATGGAAACTAAATATGGATAGGAGTAATTCAGATGAGTAACCCAGTATCTTTAATGTATTGGAATGACAAGATTCAGCGCGGCCAAGCTCGCAATATTTCTTTAGTCTATTCAATTGACGGTGCAAAGGACGTTTCGGATCTTCAGGGGATCGGCGCTCTTGTTTCTTTCGATGCAATCACTCAAACGGCGATCGACACATACCTGGATTCATCCAGTGAATTCGACGCAGATGCTTTTGACGCAACGGCAATGGGCACCGATATGTTCGGTGGTGTTTTAGATTGCGGCGGTCAGGTTAAGGAGCTTCTTTATTGTGCCGCTAGAGTTTACTCTCCAGCTGCGGGAACAACCTTAGATGAGCAAGCATTCCAAGATTCAGCGGCTCTTACAGCTTCTACTCTTTTGAGCGAAGCGGCAATAAGTGCAAGCGGAAACATTGGTTTTAAATTGGAAGTTACAGGCTTGGACGCCTTAACAGCCGGTTTAATTGTCATCGATCTAGCCTGGAAATCTAAATAAGAACATCTAAGAAAAGGGAGTTTCTACAATGGCACAAGTATCTACTAATGAAGTAGTCAATTTATTCAAGAAAGTTTACGGAGATCTTACTGATCTTCAGCCAGAGGATTATCAGCTTCAAGCCGATATCCCATTTACTCAAAAGCAAAGAGTCGGTGAAAGCTATGACGAAGCGGTAGTACTTACCTCTGAGACTGGCTGGACTCTTGGCGGAAGCGGAATGGATGCTTTTGACCTTAATCCAGCGATTGCCGGAGCGGTTAAGCAAACCACTGTTACCGCCTACACTAGTGTTCTAGCTTCTGTTGTTCCTTGGGGAGTTTTATCTCGATCAGCTGGTGCTGGTGAGAGAGCTTTCATGGACGGCACTAAGCACATCGTAAAAAACAACCTTAAGTCTCACGGTAAATTAGCTGAGATCATGAGAATCTATGGCCAAGCTTCTAAGAAGTTGGGCGAAGTATCTTATGCAACTCAGACATACCGAAATGTTGCATTTACTAACGGATCGGGAACTCTCTCAGTTAACGGAACTTCGGTTGCGTTTACTAACGGTGTAAACACCTCTGAGAAGATGATTCTTCTTCGTCCGGGACATTTTGCTTCTGGTACTTGGGTTGGATCTGAAGGCGCGGTTGTTAAGCAACTTAACAGCTCTAATGTTGTTGTTGCTGAAGGTAAATTAGTCGCGGTTGACGCTGATCAAGGTGTCATCCAGGTTGATTTCACTCCTGTTGCAGCTTCCGCAGTAGCATCCCACAAGCTTTGCTTTGATGGAATGGAAGACGATAAAGAGCAAGTAGGCATCTACGATATCCTTACCGAGTCGAGCTCTCTATTCGGAATCCCTACTAACAAGTATTCCTTGTGGAAAGGAAACCATATTGCTCTAAACAATGTGAAGTTTACTTTCGAAAGACTTCAATCGGGTGTAGCGGCAGCGGTTAACCGAGGCGGATTAGATGGAGATCTTTATCTCTATGTTAACCCACGTACTTGGGGAACATTGATCACTACCGAAGCCGGTATGAGAATGTATGATGATAGCTACAAATCTAGCGAAGCGGAAAACGGAGCGGAAGCAATCGTATTCCATCACCAAGCTGGAAAAGCGATCATCAAGTCTAACCGATGTGTTGCCGAAGGCGATGTATTTGGACTTCATAGAGCTGACTGGTCACGGTCTGGATCTGCGGAGATTTCGTTCCAAGTGCCTGGAATTGCTAAGGAGATCATATTCCCTCTTGAGAATCAGGCGGCGATGGCTTTCAGATCGTACTCTGATCAGTACATTTTCTGTCATGCACCTGCAAGGAGCATCCTTTGGAGCGGCGTGAACGATGAAAGCGCCAGCTAGGTTTCATTTAAACCGGTAGCACTTGCCGAGTCCCCATGGTATTGAGTCAGCTCACTACCATGGGGGCTTTTATGAAGATGAAGATAGAGTGTTTCGACGGCTTCAAGGCTGTTACGGTTTACGGCATTAAATTTAGGGGTCGGATGATCTACGTAGGCATAACAACTAACAGCGTAAACCAAAGAGTGTACAAGCATTTCAGTCAGGCTAGAAGTCCACAGGATCGGGATGCTTGTCCGGAGCTATACGGGCACATAAGAGCTAATCCTGACATCTCGGAGTATTCTATCAGTATACTTGACCAATGTTCCCGTGAAGACGCCGAGACAGTGGAAAAGGCATATGTTGAGAAATACGATACCTGGAGGAACGGATTTAACAGAACAAAAGGCGGTAATTGGCCACGCGGATCTGATCATTATCTTTACGGTAAACATGTCGCTAAACATATTGTCGAGGCGTCTGTAAAATCCCGACTTGGGAAACGCTTATCAGAACAACACAAAGCAAAACTAAGAGAGGCTCACTTAGGTCGCAAAGATCAGAGTAAGCCTATAAGATGTATTGATACGAATGAGGTATTTCCGAGTATCGCAGAAGCGGCTCGGGTAAAAAATGTAAGCAAGACTACTTTACTGCGGCATTTATCAGGCGTGAATAAGTCTTGCGGGGGAAATAAATATGAGAGGATATAAATAATGGCGACCTCATTGACCTGGAATGGCACGGCTTATTCAATTCCGGCGGCCGGAGAATTAAACTGGAGTAGTCTATCTTCTTTTCTAGTCGATCTCGGAAACAATGCGGCGATCGCGGAAGAGTCTTTGCAGTCTATCCGAGTAGCAACGACTACTCCGGTAACAGTAAGCGCGACTACGGATTCGACTATCGTAACAGAGCTTGCAGCACCGGGCGCGGTTGCAGTTTCGTTACCTGCGGGAGATGATGGTCAGATCTTTACCATTGTAGATGGTTTGGGAGATGCTGGCGGTAACAACATAACTATTACACCAAACGGCGGAGATACCATTCTTGGTAACGCTACTTTGGTACTAGATAAGAACAGAGAATCGGTAGTACTTCAATATGATTCGGGTACTACTGACTGAAAGGTATTAAGCTTAGGCCGCTATCCTGCGGATATCGATCTTGCTGCGGAAGTAACAGGGACGTTACCAGTTGCTAACGGAGGTACAGCTTCCGCTACGGCTTTAAATAACGACCGAGTTATGCAGTCTTCGGGCGGTGCGATTGTAGAAGCTGCGGCGATTACTGCAAACAGGGCTTTAGCATCGAATGCGA
>Ga0070749_10000727_pt1 | contig 22102 bp, 15 predicted proteins | sample VirMetDEL_Nov_18_FD_75180 | JGI IMG/M metagenome (GOLD analysis project Ga0070749, IMG submission 75180) | Aqueous microbial communities from the Delaware River and Bay under freshwater to marine salinity gradient to study organic matter... | ecosystem: Environmental > Aquatic > Marine >...
TAATATTATCTTATTAGAAATTTCGTATCCGGGTCTTATCTTTTTTTCCAATTTTTTTTTATAATATTGCGTGGTCTGATCTTATCTTTCTGTGTGTGTGTTTGGCGGTCTGGTGTGTTTACGGGTTTATTCTTATATTTTTTTTTTATAATGCTTTGTTTAATCCCATAAACGACTTGGGGTGTGCTCTTGGGCATATATACCGTGCTCCCGGCGAGGCTATGCGAGGCTATCCCATAAATGACTTTCAGTTTATTATTATGACTTATATGGCAACGATACTGAACAGTGCATCGACTATTAGTACCGGTGCGTCTCCAGTCAGACACGCCACTACGGGTCGGCAGCCTTCACCTGGCGCTAGTTCTACGATGGCCTGTGACGAGGCTGCTCGAGGGTATACGTTGGTGCCGTCCAACTGTGATCGGATCCGAGAATCGCTAGTCAGCGTAAGCCCTGGGAATTTCTGGATCGCTATCGTAAATATATCTGATCCAGGATTGCCTCCATCTTCCCACGCCACGCATAAGTTAACTGTAAAGTATCGAGTTTCTGTCGTGTCGTTCGTAATGCCGCCCGCGAGGGATGTAGTATTTACTAGTACCCCATCGACGATTGCCACGTCTACATTAAATCCCTCCCATACACCAGTAGAGCCGGCCATGAACGTTGTTGGCGATGAGTTGCCGAAGAACGAGTATCCGCCTATAATTTTCGCCTCTGGGCTTTTCCAGTAGGCAGTTCCGTTCCCGTCTGATGTCATTACTTGATCTGCATTCCCTCTTGATGGCGGCAGAGTGTACGCGTCTACGTCGTGCCCTATTGTTACGGTCTTGTTTTGGTTGAGGGTTAAAACAGAGTCGTCATTCGATGACTCCCCAAACGTTAACGAGTCACTCTGTCCGGTCTTGCTGGAGATATACCACTTTCGCGCTTGTCCGTCAGAAGCAAACACTAGCAGCGGGTCGATTCCAGGTCCACTGCTGTCTATATCGACGATCCTCTTGCATATCAGATCCGTGTCGACCACCATGTTCCCGATCCCTCCTCCCGATTGAGTAAAGGACACAGGCGTTACACCGCTAGCGTCTTTAAGTGTCAGATTAGTGCTTGGGCTAGATTCAAACTTCCAGTCGTTCTCGAGTGTCAATGAATTTAGCTCTATGCTGGAGATACCACGCAGCGAAAAGCCATCTGTTTTTATATTACCACCTGTAAGGAGCCCCGCCGGATTACCGTAGAACGCCAGCTGACCGGTTTCAAATCCTGGTGGAAATGCGAACTGAAATGCGGCTGTTGCATCGTAGCCAGTGATTGTCTTCTTGATGTCACCTGTTGTCGACATGTTTATATCACCGGTTGGGGATACGTCGTTGAACTGTACATCATCAAAGGTGTTGCATGTCTGGTTCTGTGTTGGTACTGCGATTCCTGTGTAAAGTTTCTTCAACCGTAAGTGTCGTGTGACGACCCGGAGTCTCTGACCAGGTCCATCGTCCTCGCACAACACCCGAATACCGAGTGTGTTTGGTACAGACCCGTCTACCGTTATGTTCTCGCCACCCTCGAATCTCTTTGTCCTTGTATCGTCGGCCTCGAAATCTGCCCAGCTAGTAAAGCCCTCGACGACTGCGTTTATACCTTCTGTCGGTAGCCCTTTGAACGTCAAGTAAATTAACGATCTCCATGATTTGGCTGATGTAGTTGGGGTAGATGGTTGGATCGATCTGATCAATTGTCCGTTACCTGCGGCGGCTACTACAGTACCGTTGATGGTAAATTCCACCAACAAGTACTTGTCTGGTGGAGACGAAGGAACCAAGTAGTCGCCCAGCAATTCGAATACGTATACATCTCCTTTGTTGATTGTATTTGCTGGGATGGTCAGGCTGCCTATCCCAGGATTGAGTGGAACTTGTGACTGTGTCACGCCCGTGCCGACAGGGTCTGAATCCACTATCCGCACGATATCGTTGACGTACAACAGATCGCCTTTGTTGCCAGTCCCGTTGTCCCATGTAGTATTTCCACTACCGTCTGATGTCAACACCTGTCCCTCTAACCCAGCGTCTGGTGGTAGGCAGAACGTATCTGTGCAGAGAGTCGTCGCTTTGACGGTGTCTACCTCCAGAGGGTCCGGGACGGTGGCTACCGGTGCCCGTCCTGTGTAGTCCATCTCGTACCTCTTTTGCTGTATTTGGTTTTATGAATAGGTGTACGCCGTTGATTTTTACCTTTTTGTTTTTTTTTTGTTTGTTACTCGTCGTAACCGTTACAGAATATATATCGATTTTAATTCTTGGTAAGATAGTACGGAGAAATATATGCCCTTTTTAGGCGTGTCCTTTTTTGGGGGCTTTCGATGTCCTTCTTTTAGTTCGTTGTATCATTGTTTTTATTTTGTTGAAATCTGTTGGTGGTTTCGTACGTATTGATACTGCATTGTATTTAGGATCGAATCACACAGCTGTCTAGGAAAAGACTGCATAGCTTCGAATACTGGATGAACGCGTCCACTCTACGGGAGCCGTAGTCGCTACTTGCATCAGAGCCAGATACCCAGCTGCAATTCACCACCGCCGTCCGTTGAGCTACAGAAAGAATAACACAATGAGTTAATATTAAGGATTGTAGTTTGATTATTATAATATGCATTATATGGTTACGGGGTATGACCTGAAATCGCTGCTCCTGACTGCTGAAGAGTGCTTGATGATTCTAGGGGTACGCAGCTAACTGCTAAGCCTCCGACGTACTTGGTGTATGTAGGCGTTTCAGTCGGAAGAATCTCTTCTGCGATACCGGAGAATTGCGCATCACTCACGCCTCCTCCGACGTCGTCGCTCCGACGGAACTGGCTCCAAGTTTTGAATGCCGAATGTATGAATTCCTTTCGATCGACGAGCGCACGCGAAGGTATGTACTGGGCTCCAAGCTAAAAAGGGATAAGAAGTGTTAGAGCAACAAAAAACAAAAAAATAAAGTGTGTGTGTGTATATGTAACATACTGTGTATTGGTGTTTGTTCGTACCTGGACTTGGAACCCATTCATTGCCCCGTTCTGTTTTGCGTCAGATGCGAAAACCGGTCGATCAGGATGGAGTTCACTTGCTGTCTTGACCCATGGTTGAGATGCGTACGAGTCCTTCGTCGATGCGTTGAGATGCTTGTTGTTGCGTGTCTTCACGATCACGTTGTTGGCCCTTGACAATGCCTATACATATACATAATAATAACGGCTATACGATATGATGGGTTAATACAAACACACAAACAGTAATCAATGGTACCCTCGTGATCTGCATTGAGAGGTCGCTGTCTGTGACAGAGTGGTTCATCTGGTGTACTGCGTCGAAGTACCACTCGAGTCCGCTTGATGCCGATATCTGGCTCAACTTCCTTGAGATTGAATCGCTGAGTGTAAATGTTTCCAGATGCATCTCGCATCTGCTGATCTCGAGCTTTTGACCGGTTATCCATGCAGATTCGCACTCAAAAAAGTGCTGGGGTGGGTACATGTCGATATGGACTTGCAGGCCCGCCGCCAAGAAACTAGGCGCGAGTAGGTCAACCGCGAAGAATGACGAAACGTCGCACAGTGGGATAACGACGTCAAACGTTTTCCCGGACACGTCACCGCCGACTGTGTACATATCAGTAGCTCCAGCGTTTGCTGGCAAGTAATCGCCAGGTGCATTTACTTCAAGCGCCGCTGCTTTGTTTCGACCTCTCTTTGCGTGTTCAATGGTCTGGTTTGGCAGGAGTAAGTCGGATGGCAGGTGTGAATCATTCAGATCGTACAAAGCACACTGAGTCTGGCGGACAGCTGCCGACTTGTTGTAATAGTTACTCAGTTGCAAGAATTCCCCAGCTGAGTCCTTGATTCGGTCGATCTCCGTGCCGGAGCTGTGTATGATTCTCACACTCTTTATCATTTGGGCCCACCCACACCCTGCTGACATCTTAGGTTTGACATCTGCCATTTTCGCTTCCGTGGCCGCGGGCATCGTGACTTTAAACTTGACAAACGAGTTCATAAAATCTACGTAAGTAGCCCCTGTCGACAACGTCCATTGGAGCTGGTCCTCCCCGGCGTTGTACCGGCCTTCCATACTTTGATAGACTTTCATAGACCTATGATGCGGACGTGGATGAATGGTAATGGCGGGGAACTGGATACATGAACGGGTGTGCGGAGGAGGACCTTGCGGTCGCCACGGAAAGCGAGGGGGGCAATCGATAATCTAATCTGTTCACTTCCAGCAGGCTGGAAATGTCCGCCTTGGAGTCATCCTGGTCTTGCATGTCGGCCATTGTTTCTGTTATGGCTTGTTTGCTAGATATGAAATTGTGGTGTGTGTATTGCAACAAAAATGTATTGTTCACACATGAAAATAATATAATTTTTTTTCGTTGTTGTTTCGTTGTTTTTTTAAAGTAGGTATACCGGGGTCGGTTAATAGGATCAGATTGATATTTATAGGTACATACGCCGTGTAGTTTAGAATATACGGTTGTTTACTAATGAATTCATCCGGTTGTTTTACGCGGTATTTTCAAGCAGTGCCGGCTGCTTTAGCCTTCCTGATTGATTCTGCCTGTGCCTTGCCGGCTGTTTTAAGGGCTACGTCTATAGTGGCTGCAGCCATCTGTAAGATAGGTTTCATGAACGCGGATCCCTTTACCATCGGAAGGGCCGATAACGCATTGACAAGAGCTGTGGAAGTGATTCCGATTTTCACTAGTGCGAGTATGTCAGGATCATTCCACAGTACCTTTGGGCCTAGACCAGAGAATTGTGCTATCAGTTTGGCAGCAAGGCGGATGATATGCGGTTGTGCACTGGCTAGTGCGTCTGTTCCTGCTGTCGCTGTTCCTGCCAGTGCTTTATTCTCGACTTGCGTGGCCTGTGCGGCTGCTGACGTATTCAGCGATGATGACGCAATGTCAGATCGTTGGTACGGCACAGATTTTATCGGTTTAGCGTAACTGGTCTTGTATTTCCGTGCTTTTCCGTATCTTGCGATATCATCTCTCCCTGATGAGAATGTCTTGTTCTGTGTGTCTCGCACGAAGTCAGACGGTAGCATATGCGCCATACGACCAAGAGCAGCGAACTCGAGTGGGGTTAACAATTGGTTAGATGGGGCTGATGTGGGCTCGCTATTGTCTCCAATAGACATGGTACTAAACGTGTATGGGATCCTGCCGCTCCTGAACGTGTTATACGGGAGACTCTCCATGTTCTTTCTCATGCCTAGCGTAACGAAATTGGCTATGGATGTTTTATCGTTTGCTCCAGGGTGCATCCGGGACTGCGAGTAAGACCAAAGGTCTTCTGCTTCAGAATGTGCGCCATCCAGTAATTTACGGCTGTTTCCGTATTTCGATCGCGTCGCCATCATCGATGGCTTGGCTGTCATCATCGTCCCACCGTGCTTGTCGAACGACATCGTTTGTATCACGTTCTCCGTCTTTTGGTTAGTGCACGCCTTGCTTCTGTTTCTTTCTCTTCTTTTTCTTGTTCTTGTGCGTACTCCGTCGTCAGCCAATCGTAGAAGTTAGACCGTTGAGTTGTGGTCAATGGTAATCGATCAAAGATTCGTTGTTGTGTCCCGGTATCTTCGGCAGAAAGCTCTGAATTATTTGAAAACTTGGGTGGCTGTGGTAAGACAGTAAATCCGGCATCTGTATCATCGTAGCCGCGCACGCAGTCGTCTTTGGATTCTACTTCGTAGCAGGCGTCGTCCATCATCATCTGTCCTAAACCAGACGGGTAGTTGTGTCTCGGTTGAATTATGACAGTATTGTGTGTCAGTGAAAATTCGGAATATCTACTGTCTGTTTTTTTAGTCGTGAAATGTAAATCAGGGAAATAAAAAAACCTAGTCAAAAACAACCACTCCGTGTAGACTAGAACGTGTTATTTCTACTTCGCTCCAGCGTCCATTTCTGAAACAACAGATGACGAAGCGCAAGGCAACGACGATGACCGATGATACTCGGTTGAACGACGTCCACGGATGGGGATCACAGTCGTTCGTATCGCTGGGTTTAGCGGGATACTCCCTCAACCAGAGTAGCACTGTCGCTGATTTCTATGCACAGACTAAGAGCTTCGAGGAGTTGGAACAGACACTGCAAGACAGTGGGATCGCGACGAAGTATATACTTCCCAAGTTTAGGTCTATGTGGAGCAGTGCACATAAGAGAAGGAAACGAGAAGAAGCTGCTAAAGAAGCGCACGAGAGCGGTGTCCCTGTAACCGATACTACTACCGCTATGGAACAAGAACGCAAGACTGCAATCACTGACAGTGACCAGAATTTCTTACTGAAACCACATTCGACTCCAGGGGCACCTAACACTGGCCCAGATCCAGAAAACGTTACCTCGAATGCGGAGACGCCAGGAGTTGATGCCATGGATCGAATGTCATACGGTAACCAAGGAATAGGCACTGGCGATATCGCCGCGAAAGTACCGCTGACGGTAATACCAGACCAGACGCTTGTGATATCTCCTGACGACGATAAGGTGATCAACGCCCCAACCGAAGTGTTGCCCCATGAACCCGTACCGATTACCCCAGCAATCGCGATCGGTCAGGTCGTGTATGCGGCCAGACAGGTACCGCCGGTAACGCTGGAGGAAAAACAGGCAGATGAGGGGACTGCCGAGAACCTGCATCAGTTCAAAGCTAATGCAGAGAAGGATCTAGGGTCGGATGGATGGGGGTCTGGCGTGATACAGGATAACCGAATAGGCATGAACGCGCCAGCGACTGCGACCACGCCAGAGGGCGATATGGAAGAGGCCACGATCGGGAAGTTCCGGTCAGTGCCATTGGCTGTCACCAGCACTCCCAAGTTTGACGAGGATCAAGACGTGTCTCCGCAAGACATGCGAACAGCGTCCAGACATCCCTTTCGACAGGCCAAATTGTTCAGGGATCATGATATTAGCATGAAAATGAGCGCGCTAATATCACGGACTAATTATGATTTGCAGAAGATACGAGAGGCTGCTATGCATGCATCCGTTGTTAAACAAGGCGGTGATTGGCTTAGGTGGAACGACGCTACACAAGGGGTTGAGATGGTCGAAATGCCACAAGAGAGTTCAAATTTCTTGCAGCGTGGGTTTACTACCGAATTCCAACTGATGGGTGCAAACCCTCTGCAGAATACGTTTCCGGAGAGTGCGTATGCGTCAGAGACGATCCTCGGGCGGTTCTGACGAAAACATATCCAATAAATATCATATAGCAACTCAATGTGTTCACTGTACCGTTTGTTGTGTTGTAGTGTACATAAATTTTCAGTCTTGTTTTTTCATTTATATATCGATAGTCGACACTCATTCGTCATATTTTCCGGTGCAATCAATCGCACCATAAACAAAAAACTTCGACCGGGGAGATCCATCGCGCTAGAGACGGATGGGTAAACTGAAACCGCCGCGTGGGTCTGAATGGGGGAAGGAGGATCCTAGTAGGGTTGACATAGGCCAATTCGTACGTACCAGACTGAAGAACACGAACTGGGACATTGAACGGTCAATCCCTGAACTATACGCTTATGCAGAGACCTTGTTCGATGATTGGGTTTCTAGCCACCATCTTCGGTTTGATAAGAGGATCAGTAGCAGCAGCTGGAAATGGGCATGGAAAAACTACATAAAGAACGCAGCATTGGCAAGGCATTACAAGGCAAGAGGAATCGAATTCAGCGTGGACGACTCGAACCACGTCGAGGCTACATCTACAACTGCTGAGGACCACGATGACAAAGGCAGAGTATATATGGGAGGAGACAACGATACTGATACGAACGTAAGTTCAAGAAACCCGCAGGTGGGTGTTATACCAGGTGGCGCTCACAACTTGACGCACGTAGGCAAGAAGCCGACGGACGCGGGTCATGCACACACTGTAGAGCCACCCCACCCGTTGCCACACGATAGCATTGGTGCGGGTCGTCACGAAGTTGCGATCGAGGACCCAATGCCCGGTCTGGTCCTACGAGAACCCCCTCCTATACCGACATGGGCCCAACAAATGGGTATAGATATCAGTACATGGACTTCGATGTATAATCATGTGCTTAATCAAGCCCAACCGCTAGACCAATTTGGTTATGACCTACCAAAACCACAGTTGGCGGTAGTACAGGAATACCTGAAAGGATTTGTGCCAGATGACTCAGATACTACAGGCACAGTCGACCCGCTGCATGCCGACCCGTCTACACTGACGGAGGAACAACGCAATTATTATTATAACATGTTGATAGACATCATGACAAGGAACAAGAAGAAGAAGAAGGAGATTGCCGATATGGAGGATCCAACCACCCAGAAACCAACCACACCGGAACCGACAACACAGGAACCGACAACACAGGAACCAACTACACAGGAACCGACAACACAGGAACCAACTACACAGGAACCAACTACACAGGAACCAACCACACAAACGCCGACTACCCAGCCACCGACTACCCAGCCACCGACTACGCAAACGCCAACGACCCAGCCACCGACTACGCAAACGCCAACGACCCAGCCACCAACTACGCCAACACCGACTACGCAGACGCCAACGACCATAACACCAACCAACATTGGAGAAGAGGCCGCCAAAGCAAATCCAAAGAAGGAGGGTGAATCCGAGGCTAGTTGGTTATCTAGAATAGCTGAATGGATAAGCTCGCATATCGGCCCTACCCCTGACCCTGATCCTAAGGATCCGTATAGTCCATTTTACAACCAGACGGAAGATAATACCACTAAGACAACTGGACCAAGTCCCGCCCCACAAGGGGCTGCCATACCAATGTTGACTGGATTGTACGATCGTATGGGTGGCGCATACATGAGCGGCAAAAATTATCTAAGTAGCGGGTTCATGTCGCAGGCGGAGAGGTTCCAGGACGATATCAACGACAATCTAGAGAGGGACAGGTCATCTCTGGTTGCGTTACGGCCTTTCTTAGCGTCGGCTGGTACGGATATGCTTGCGGAACAGGATTCATACGAGAGCGATAAGTTGAAGGAGGCCAATCTTTTGATGGGACAGCGCAGCGTAAATTGGCCAAATGGAAATATCAGCAATCCGTTGTGGGTCGGTAACGTAGTTAATGAGGGAATCAGGTACGCCCCGCAGCTGTATGACATGCCCGTTCGACTGAAAGGCGGCACGCTGGACGTAGCGACTCTATACGGCAGCTACAGAAAACGTCCGTCACCAGCGACTGTACGAGAGTCGTACTCAATCCCTCAGTATGGGAGCAAGCGCATGCGTATGCGATAATACGGCTACAGCCACGGTCGTTCAGATCCATGTAATAAAACAATAATAAAGCGACTATATTATGTCTTTATATATTTATCGTTGCCTCGGTATTGACTCGTTGGTCCGCCGTCTTAATTATAAAAATACATGTACACACGCTATTTTGGCGGTATATTTTTTTGTATGGTCGATGTTGGCACTTTTCTACGCGTCATCCATTGAGTGAAATCAAGTGATGTCGGGTCAAGACCCATTAGATATAGACGACGTAAAGCGGGATATCAGATCGATCTGGGATGTCGACTTCAATAACATACAGCAAGTGATCTCGGCGTATGACTGGTACGGGAGTTACGATATCGACGATTTCCAGAGTGACGTGTCACATCTCATCATGATTAACTGGGAAGCGAAGCGGACAGGAAAGGATGTGTCATCCAAATTCGCATCTCCGTTGTCTCAAGGACTCTCGATAGAGAATCGGTTAACAGGGGAAATCGACTTCTACAGACAGCCGTACGATAGTCTTATCAATTCTACAGCTATAATGCTGTTGGAGCAATACAGACTCAACGGTAGGATGGTACATGAACAGATACTATCGCAAGAGATGGCTAGTAGAGCGTTGACGTCTACTGGAGTAGGCGGTCCTCTAGGTGACGGGTACGCGGTCGATGATAGCCCTCGGCTGCTAAGATCAATCAAACACGACTGGTGGTTCATACGGATAACGACAAAAGGGGACGTCGAGATAACTGATGTTGGAGAGACTGCCATAGAGATGACAAAGACTGCATTGTACCTAGCACAATATGTCCTCACCGAAGCAGTAGTAGGACACGCAATGGCGGAGTTTGCAAACAAGGTTATGGTAGCGACACCTGGGGCTACGCTAGAGGCTGCTGGGTTAATGTACAGACTACGACCCACGTACGCGTCTCTCGCAGAAGTCAAATTCCACGCAGCTAGACTGGGTACATTCGCCGTTGACAATGCGGTCGCGATTAGGTTCTACGTGATACGAGTCGGTCCATACCTTGTATCGTCTACTATACCAAGTTATCTGGAAGTGTTCGCGAATGCGCCAAGATCAGTCAAGAATGCAATCGTAACAGTGACAGATACCGTCGCAAAGGCTGGTGAGTACGGCCGTTTCATGGGTGCTGTTATAAGGCTTCATTCTAGAGAGTTGGAATGGATGCCATTTATACGATCTCTCCTGCTCGTTACTAACCAGCTGGTCAACGACCATGGTGTCAAATGGACAAAACTAAGCGATGTAGATTATGTTGTAAACAACAACGACGAGATGGCACGTAGACTCGTGGATATTATCGTCAACGCGAAGGATCTGAATGAAATTTATCCATATATAGAGGAATGGTCAAGGGCTAATATCGCTAGGTTTAGGCAACGACCAATGCAATACCCGAACATGCTGCCTGGCCAGGACCCACCAGACGATCTACCTCCGCCTCCTGGCGACGGAGGGGATGATGGAGGGGATGATGGCCAGGGAGCCAGGGCTCGCTATCCCCCCTTTCACCAACGTTTCGACAGAAGATTACAGGAACAGTACGACTTGCTTGATCCGTCGAAGGAGAGTATAACTAGTGTACTGTACGCGATAGATTGGCTGAGGGAAGAAGATCGGGATTCGATTGACAACATACGGATGGACGCAAGAGATAGAGCCGAATTGTATCGCGAACAGATGGACATAGCGGATGATATCCACCGATACGTGGCAAACGGTGATGTACGCGGTCTCATGGGTACATACAGACGGATAGCATCCACTGATAACTGGTTTAAGGACTATGCCGATAGATGGCAGCACCAAGAGCGCATTGGACAGCGGTTGAGCAGTGTTATCGGCACGTTCATAGAACAACAATCCGCCAAGGAATTCATGGCTGCTCCTGGTATATACGAGTACGACGCAAATGGGATCCTACTACCGCCATCGAACTACAACGTGGGCACAATAGAGAGAGGTGTTCGGTTCGAACGAATAGAGTCCAAAACAGAGGCGCCGACCACCGATGCACCGACTACGGAGACACCAACAACCGAGGCCCCAACCGAGAAGCCAACAGAGAAATCAACTGCAGCCCCAACCGACAAACCAACAGAGAAATCAACTACTACAGCCCCAACCGACAAACCAACAGATAAACCAACAACCGCACCAACAGACTCTCCTACAGACACACCAACGCAACCGGAACCAGTACCACCGCCATTCAGAGTACCACCCGAACAATTATGGCCAATGTCGAACGATATGGTTGATGATATCGCTGACAATTACGAAAAAAGCAAGAGTGCTCTCGTCAATCTACGGCCTTTTTTGGCGTCCGCAGGATCCGATATGCTCGCGGATCAGGAGTCGTACGAGAGCGACAAGTTGAAGGAGGCCAACTTACTAATGGGACAATTCAAGCCCGTCAATTGGCCAAATGGGAATCTCAGCAACCCATTCTGGGTATCGAATATGGCTAGAGACGGGATACTACAAATGGACGAGATGGACCAAACCCCGAAATATTACATGGGATCGTCTCTAACCGCGCCGGATGCCCGGTATGGCACGGCTCGGGACCGGATGCCTAAAACCAGGCCTACTATATCACGGAGCTCATATATCTTCAAATAAACAAAAAATCGCGTCCGCGAATCGTGATTTTTTTACAGCGTTTTTACTTGTTCATATTTTTAATATTGTACATATATTTCGACGGTACCAATCGGCACATAAAAAAAGGACGACCAAAAAACCCGAACATGGAGTTCGAGACAAGATTGCTGCAAATCAACAGCGACCAGAGGGAGGATGCCCCTGGATACACGAGCGCCACATTCGGCGTGGACATCGGCAACGTAATCTCCGATTTGTCGAGCATAGTTGGGATATCTGTAGAGAGCTGCGGATTCACAAACGTTGTACCCAACCTACGGTCGACTGCGGGTAACAATAGGTTGCAAGGAAAGCGGAACGGCGTCGATTTTGATATCGAAATACCTGGTGACACGTTCTATACTATCCAAACACTCGCGGACACGCTGCAGTTCTTTTTCGATTCTGATCTACCGGGAGGGCCGGGGCAATTCGAGTTCACGGTCGTCCCCAACATCGGCGCAGACGGCGGAGATAGACTATCCATACAATACGTGCTTGCACCGGAAGTAGACTTGACACTATTCGCGGACCGCCAGCTTGCTTACATCATGGGGATGAAAGAGGATATCACCATCGCTGGCGCTGGCCCGCATCCAGCCATCCTACTGCGTACGAATCTTCAAGGTGAGGCTGCTATAGGCCTACACTCCCGAGAGCTGCTAGGCAGCAGGAATTCTATTCTAGGCACAGGCACGTCGAATGCTTGTGTCGCGACACTTCCATTAACGGTTCCATACGGCCTGGTGCAGACCCATAAGTTTAGCAGTGATATACCGTTTGTCCGATATGGGCCGTACACATCCCCAAACATCTCAAACATTGACATTTCGTTTCGCTACACAGACGACGACAGTGTTGTTCCACTCGACAACACCAAAACGTTCGTGGTGTTCCGGTTGTGGTTAATGTCTAAATAAAACTGTACATCAAAAACCGACCCAAAAATGCTTGTACAAATCAATAGTCAGTCAGGAAGTATTTTTTATTATATTGTATGTCACCATAAAACAAAAAACCCTCCAGCTGCTACATACTATGAACGCAGGCGCCGTACCAGTACCTACGCTACACAGAAGAAATTCACGCGAGACATGGGAGACGTGTTGTAGCAAGACGAATGCAGACTTTATCAAATACATAGTTCAGGTCACTTTCGGGCTGATCGTACTAATATTCAGTATGGCGATGATCACAATGGAGATCGGTAATCGCGAGATATGGTACTCCAGCATCACGATGGTAGTGGGACTGTTCTTTCCGCATCCATCCATGCAAACGCGCAGCGTGATCACAACCATTCCATCTGAACAGCCCCGCGTCGCGGGCCAACCCATGGAAGGGCAACGTCGCCCAGATACCTAATGTCATTGCAGTACACGAGCAACCCGCACCTCCCGTCCATCGACCATTGACCAGCACGACACATCGCAAGAATAGTAGACCCAGCCTTCAAGCCAGTGACACCAGCCGCGTTGTCAATGCCAGTATTGACATCCTTGGAGAAACGGGCATCGCTATTAGTCAGTTTGGCACGAATGAGGATGGCTGGAACACCGTCTACGTCTGGTCTGTCCAGGATGACGGAGTTTAATTTGCAATCTGGGTTGTTCGCGGACACTGTCTGTTCCATGTCCTCAATAGATCTGATTGAGTCGGGGTCGAGCACGAGCAGTTTGGCTGCATAACACCGGCTGGCAGTATCGGCGAACGTGTGCCCGTTGAAATGTACTTGCATTGGCTGGTCAGTTCTGCCGAGTTGGAAAGGTCCATCCGTATCGAGTGCCTTACTAGAGTACGAACCAGCAGAGCCGAAAGCAGAACGCGTAGAAGCCATCGAAATAGTTGTGGAATTGTAGACAATAAATTTATGATCCCACAAATCCACGAAAAAAGCAGTCCAATTTATTCGTAAAAACGTTCAGTCTGCTGTCTTTGTACAATCATGTGATTACAAATAAAAAACGCGCGCCTACTAACAATCATAAAACAAAAAAGCAAGCAATCACTATGTCCATGCCGCCACCAACCGTGAAGCAACAACTCCCAGAGATCGATGAGGAGTTGCCACCCCCGCCTTTGACTCTCGTCCGGACGGATACACGCAGCGCACTGTCGGTACCGTACAAACCATTATCTCTCGATCTCCTCAAGGCGCCCGAACGCCCGGTGACTAGGAGACACAAACGTGCTATGCCAACATCATCAGGAGACGATGCATCATCGACGTCACACAAGAAAAAGAGACGTACGCACGTGCGCACCTCTGTACCACCGAAGCCTGCTTGGCTAAAACCGAAGGCTGGATTACAGGATTTAATTAATATTGTTCAATTTGATCCAACCACCGAACGAGCGTACTTTGACGTGGCAGAATGCGAGCCACCGTACAATACATACACTGCACCTGTCATAAGGCAGATGGCCAAGAAGTCTCGGCAATATCCTCAACTATGCATGGAGTGGAATGCGTTCGGGGTGAAGGCCCCCGATGGCGAGATCATCATAATACAATTGGGCGGGCGGAATGCCGCACGGGCAGCCACCGCAGCCACTATCAGGGGCGACGCAATGTTTGCCGCGTTGCGTAGGCTAGGGTACGTGAAGAAGCCGTCGCAATCATTCGTGAAAGACTTTGGATACGGCGCATTGAAATCGGTGGAGCTGTTGAAGAATTGGGTCGACACTACAGAACTGCCCCAGGAAACAGATCAACGAACAGAGGATCAAGCTCATTTGGACCCAGATACGGCTGATATTGTATTGGACACGGACCAGGCAATGTGTCGGCAAATGGTATCGGCGGACGAACAAGAGGCTGTAGTTGACCATACACCAGTGGAGAAGGAGAAGAAACAGACGAGGAAGAAGAAGGCGAGGAAGAAGAAGAAGCAGCAGACACCGGAGTCATATTAGCAAACACCGACACCGACTGAGCCGCAATTGTATTGCATGGCAGTGTAGTCAATAAATTCCCTTGATTCATGTTCGTAGTATCTACTTTACCAGCGTCGATCTCGACTTCGTCTAATTGGTGTGAGTTGTGATCTTTGTAATGTTTATCACAATAATATTGAGTCCCGTCTTGTTTGCACATCCGGCAACGACCGGTAATTAAGGCAAGCCTATCCATTGCCATGTTAATTTTAGGATGCGACTCCAGGTGCGCGATCCCTTCTTTCGATATTAATTCATGGCATCCAGGCACCGAGCAGCCGATTGTCTCTACCGACATCACCGTAGATTCGTCTTCTATCTGGAGCATCTTATCGTCGTAATCTTGCAATTCAGTAGCAGAGAAAGAAGGGCCTTGTTGCAGTCGTAACTGATCCTCGAGTAGACGTGCCCGCATGCGCCATTTGTCTGCCTGTGCGATAGCAAACACGTGCTCGCATACCAGCCTCTTGCACACTTTCCGGCGTGTACGCTGATTTGATTTAGTTAGCTTTCGACCGCATATAACGCACATTCGTTTAACTATAGTCTTGAGCGCGTCCCCCATCCTGGGCGGTCGTCCTGGACGGCTTAGCATTGCGACCTAACACACATACAAAGACATGTAGTGTACACATTGGCATTACCATCTACATTAGGTGTATAAAGATAGTATATATAAGGAACAGTAAGATAAAAAAACAGTTTTGACCGGAAGGTCTCTTGCGCTTGCCACGTGGTGGTGCCGCTTGACTCGAACCGTCGTCGATCTCAAGCGTCTCGGTATAGTTTCGTCTGAACCGGGTCTTCACTGGCGCGAAACAATCGACGTACAAAAAGGGATACATATCATCAGGGCGAGGAGATGTTGCGTACTCAACCAGTTCATGGAACTCGTTTTTCGAAAGTTGTCGAGGACCTACCATAGACGTCAGATTTCATAATGACGTGCAATACAAGCAGATGTACCGTGCTCGGTATGTAGTCTGTCGATCTCCGTCTTCCGAGATGGGAACATGGCGATATGAGTGCACTGGAGTCGTACTGACCTGGGTACCTGTGAAAAGTGTTATACAACGGAACAAGTGCAAACAGAGACCCATACCTTCATGTACGATTGGGACATCACCATAACCGAGATACCATAATGCCTCCCTACCAAACAGTCCAATAGGGATCTTAATGCGCGCCAAACCGATGTGTGAAGACCTTGTATAAATATCTTCAAGAACGACGGTGAATTGATGAATGTAGACTCGGAGATAGCATCGTCGATTATCAGCAACACCTTTTTCGCCTTTAGTTTCTTCCTGTTCAGAGTCGCAGACGACACATGTACAGCCCTCTCTGATCTGGATCCTGATATGTCGCGGCGTTGATCTCCCAGGATACGGTCTAGCAATTGTGGTGTTGGCTGGATTATACGGTCCTTATCCTTTAACCCAGCCAGGTCTGCCCACTGTGGATCGATCTGCGCTGTTGGGCTCAGAAGGAATATCCGGTCGAAGAAGCTAGACCCTGCTCCCTTCTTGCCGACATAGAAATTATCGAGGGAATATCTCGCCAGGTTCGTCTTCCCACTCTGTACACATCAACAACAACACAACACTTGTGACAATCGTTCGTACCACAACATTGCTAACGGACCTTGGATGGACCACTCAACAACCATCTGAAGTGCAACTTCGGTACGATGCCCGCGTATTTTGGCTGGGAAATTTCCTTCTCGTCGGGTCGAGCCTTGACTACTTTGAATATAGAAGGGTCCATATCACGTTTAGCTTGAATTGAATATTATGCACCGACACGCTACTACATTATACAAGAAAACAATCGAACCGGTATAACGCTTTTTATTTTATTGTTACATTTTCAACGACTGTTTCGTTGTTGTTGTACTAGACCATCAACGAGGCATGCCTTTCGTTTCAGAGTCTGTGTCTTGACTTGGGTTTTAACACCAACCAATATCCTATCGGCTTCGATCTTATCGCTCTCCATGATGTCGGCCATCCCTTTTGTCGTCTCGCCGTCCCACTTTGCTATGGTGCCAGTATACCCAGCTTCGTCATTAAGGAACCTTTTCAGTTCTGACTCTGCTTTGTTAGTACCGTCTGACGGGTCGGTCAACTGCTCGATCGAGTATCGGGAATATACATGATCCCTATACAAGTCGATTACTTTCTTCAATTTTTTCATATACGACGCGACTCGTTTGGGGTTCCGTTTCTCCGCGGGTATAGGCTTAGGAAGCGTCAGCATCTGTTTAACGAATATCTTCCGACCGGCTGGCTGGATAACTATACGTACTCGCCTCGTATTACCTTTGAACGACAAAGAAGGCATGTGGTCCTTACACACCGTCACATACCGCCTAGCAGGAGCCACGGATGCCTGTCTATCTATATTGCTCTCAAGACTGTCCCGTGACACCCTGTCCGACGCGTCACTAATGACGCTAACGGAAGAATCGTCACCGTTCTGAGTCGTAATGGTATCAATCATGATCCGTTCGTCATTATAAGACGCACCAAACGACCTGTACTTGCATATCCAGAGTATCTGCCGATCGACTGAATCGTCATCGGAAGTATCGTGCTCGCCCAAATAGCTCACGATAGCAGAGTCATCCGTAGAAGTCAGGTAAGATTGGTACTTGGACTCCACTACATCGGCTACGTTCTGTCCATCCTTCACGATCGCCCTGCCCACATACACATAGTTACCAAACACGATCTTATACACTACGACAGTGATAAGCTTGTGCTGGAATGGGAATGAAGTATGATTGTACGGGGTCCTCGTGTATTTTTTAGACGATACGTTAGAGGTGAACGTGATACTGTCGAGAGACGTGGCACGCGACAATGCCACGTACAACTCCTCGAACGTCATGTGTCCAGCCTCATGGATTATGTAGTCACCGTGCATCGTCTGTGATTGAGACCGATAGGCTGTAATTGCATAGTCGAGTTCGAACGAATGTAGTTGAGAAGGAGTCAAACCAGCCAACACGATAAGACCAGAAGCGGAAGTCAATGTAACCTTATTGCGCTGTCCAGACACTTCGGATACAGTATACTTGTCCCCGTTAGTAACTCGCACGGTAGTATGTGACACGAGCGGCTTGCCGGTCTTACTGTGACCAGTAATGACCTCCATCTTAATATCAGCGTTCTTGTGCGCAATCAACCTCGTCCCAACTACCAGTTTCATATCTTGATGTTTTTTCGTAGTATCGCTGGCACGCTTAACAACGACGACCATTTCATCGTCGTCTACACCCATCGAACCATGGTCTTGTCTGTCCGAATCAAATATCTTCTTGGCCTTGTTCGTTTTGCATATGCACCTATCGATGCCCATATCACCAAGAACGGAAGGGTCCACGCGGCCACGCACATCGAAACGCCCCGTAGTCATCAATGACATTACTACCTTCCGCAATGGATCGTCGAACCGCATGGCGCCAGGGATATACGACAGCTGCATCCGGTTCCCGCCACAGATAGCCATCAAGGTTCTTGATGACGAAGGGTCAAGGTGGTTTTCCATCACTCCCTTCGTAATCACGGCCCTACATTGATCCGGATCACCGACATATATACGTTTCAGGGAAGGGTTGATGAGGATGGCCTCTAGAAGCGCGCATGTATATACGTCATTGTTCTGGAAACACTCGTCGACAACGATCACTTCCTTCCTTGCAATATACTGCGCGAGCTTGCGCCTGTTCTTTCCATTACGTTCATATAACCACCCCCACGTCCGCGCGTCAAGCCCTTGATTTGTCTGTAATTCGTCCCTAGTAGCTCCAGTTGTCGTACAACACAAGACAGGGCTATCGTCAATCGTATACTCGACGGGTCCATCGTCCACACAGCTATCCTTTTCTTCCTCCTCGTCACCCCGATGCGCAACGCGTTCTTGTCGCATCCGAGCCGTATACGCCTCCAAGTAACTCTTGATGTACTTACCCATCAGAGTCGACTTCCCACTCCCAGGCGGCCCAGTGATCAACAAACCCGTGAGATCGGATATGTCATCATCTCTAGACAGGTCTTTCCATCGCTTAGCATAGACAAACATATCCACCACGGTAAGACGATGCCGATCAAGTTCTCGACGGTCTATCATGGCACGCACGAAAGGTGCAAACCTAGCCTTCAGACGGTATTTTCCAATCATATAAAGCTCGTCGTGCATCGAGATGTCGGTAGGTAACCCTTCGAATAACGTAGACCCAGGCGTCCGATCACACCACCAGCAATCCGTTCGTGCCCCAAGCAACTTTGTTGTAAACCCGCTTTGCAGCATCTTCCTGCCTAGTTCCATCAAATACACGAACCCTTGTGCGACTACTTGACTGAATATAGGCTTGCTACACTCGAATCGCTTCGTCTTCACGACCTGCGATAGAAAGTATAGGTCTCCGACCTTGTCAATCGTGACATGGGCAGCTTGTCCACGTTCGACACAATCGGAGTTAATCATACGCCCGTGTATCAGGTTCGCACTACACACATCACCGACAATACACTGGCGCTTCAAATATGACGTATCACTGTTGAACATGCCAACATAGTAATTAACAATTTTCTTTGCCTTTTTAGGAGCGAGCGCACGATACAGCGTTTCTACTGGCGCCTTGAACACGTCAGCATTTAACACTATGCTCGGCTTCAACCAATGAGTGATGTCACTAACGGTTATAGACGTATTATCGATAATATAAATCATGAGATTTCGAGGATACATAATATTACGTACTTCCAATTCGGGTATCCAAGGGAAGCGAACAGTCAACGGCATCAGATAGTAACCAGGGGGCAGATCAGACGACTCTTTCCAGTGGTCTACGTTCGTCTCATCAGTGTACGCGTCACAAGGCAGGAAGTCATCAGCAGGAGATAGAACGCAATAGTCTGATTCCATATTCATCAGGCATGCCGAGTAACACTTCGCGATATCAACCTCTGTCTTCACAGCGGACGTACTATTGTAACCGTAATACTCATCGAACACCTGATTACATATGTAGGACGACCCGAGATTATCAAACAATGATCGAACGTAAGGCCCCATCGTAGATCGAGGTACGTCCACGAACGTACTGAACACAGCAGCCGAGACAGAAGAGATCGTCTGACCATGGTAGAATGACTCGGACAGTGGCATGGTGATGTCGGATGCTTGCAGCGACTGTAAGATGCTGACGACCTCAGTACAATCATCACTAAAATGTAACCGAAACGGGAGGCTCTTACCATCCCTGGCCGGCAAGATACAATCCGTGATATACCCGTTGCAACTGTAATTAATCTGATCAACATAAACCTTGGTATACGCCATCAATTGGACCAACAGAGTACGTATCCTCTCTGACCTGTCATTGTATACAACCACCTTACCGTCACTATCGTACTCAACCGGAGATGTCACGATCGACCCAAGTTCGTTCCGATCCCACAACTCTACGATGCGATCAATCGCAGAACTATCATTGACCACAGTAGGCCACCCAGACATATCAGAGCGATGCCACCGGTCCTGATCACAACACATGTCTACACTATCGCCAACGATACAGTGGCTGATCCTAGACTTCAAAACGGGATTAGATAGTAGGACGCAATGATTGTCATGGACCATTAATGACATGTTGACAATATTACACGCCGGGCCATCGTATGCAGCCCTAGGTCGGCTGAAGACATACCCGCTTACGTCAACACAGTATAGCATCAACGGCGCATTGACACTGGCGATCCAATCATATACGTCGTTGATAGTCAGCCCATCGGAAGGAGCCCAGTTAGGCTTGACCCGTTCAAAGTAATTAACGAAGTATGCTCGTGCACCGAACCTATGCCCCATTCGAGTGGAATGCAACGCACGAACGAGGGCATCGATAATACACTCATTATTGCCACTATCCTCGTCGTAGCAGTATCGCATGGTATCAGATAAACCACGTAGAGTCATCTGAGCGTAATCGACATCGTCGAGATCATCGATATCGTAGAAATGGCCTCTCCCCGTATCGACGCTGTGAAGCTTAAAGTATGCACCTGGGTTAAGATAATCGTCCTCCCGGGCCTGTGTACTGGCGGCACGTAGAAACACCTCAGGATTATCAGACAGGGTCTCACCAACCGGGACAACAAACGTAACTTGAGTGCTCACGATACTTTCTTGTCCACTACGGGTCAGTATAGGCTCATCCGAATCCTCATCGGCAACGACAAGCTTGACGTTTACAGTGTACACAGTGCCACCACCAGCACCCATTCGAGCACCAGTCGCCCGTACAACATTCCCGGCAGCATTTCGAACGTAACCACTACGCATCTCGATAACTTGGTCTCGCATGAGCCGCCTAGATACCCGACCATCCAATGACACAGTACGACCTAGCAACCACAACGATAAACACAACACGACACCAACATGTACTCAGCACCTGTTTCAGGATTGACCACACGTTGAGCTTTTAGAAGAGCAGTAACCGCCGCACGCGACATATTCCTGTACGAGATATAGGATCAACGATAAAGTGAACACATTCTCAGCTAATGGTTTCGGGGATTATTATGCATGCAAAAAAAAGTACTCCAACAAAAAAGAGAACACACAACATACTTAAGAAGTCTATGTTTTATAGGTCATCAGAAATCAAGAGCACGGTCCAGCTGCGCGTGTAGATCCATGTCGTATTCATCGATATCGTCTGCGCATCCAAAGGCGTCGGCATCGACAGGCTCCTCCTCGAAGAAGATGTCCCTGGCGTCAGAGCAACCCAAGTCGTCGACGGCATATACATCGGAGAGATCGCAGTCTACGTCGGACGGCGGCTGGCAGCGGCAGTCGAAGGACATCTTGATGCGTCGGAAAGGGTATTATGTAGTAGCCGAAGGGTATCTCTCTGCTTGTGGAGAGCGTCTATAAATCTATATACCGGATATTAGTGTGATCTGCCGAGATAGAATTCTGTGTTTTGATTTATCTAGTAACACACCTGAAAGTCATTTATGGGATAGCCTCGCATAGCCTCGCCGGGAGCACGGTATATATGCCCAAGAGCACAACCCAAGTCGTTTATGGGATTAAACAAAGCATTATAAAAAAAAAATATAAGAATAAACCCGTAAACACACCAGACCACAAAACACACACACACAGAAAGATAA
>Ga0070749_10000730_pt1 | contig 22038 bp, 21 predicted proteins | sample VirMetDEL_Nov_18_FD_75180 | JGI IMG/M metagenome (GOLD analysis project Ga0070749, IMG submission 75180) | Aqueous microbial communities from the Delaware River and Bay under freshwater to marine salinity gradient to study organic matter... | ecosystem: Environmental > Aquatic > Marine >...
AAGCCGCCGAGCAATTGGAGTCTTTGGTGCTACCCTTTACCGAGAAAAAGGCCAAGAAAAACAACCATGAAACAGGTAAATCTTGACCAGCGTTCGTCCGACTGGCTGACCTGGAGAAACACTGGCATTGGTTCCAGTGACGCGGCGACAATAGTGGGTTTGAGCAAGTACAAGAAAAACCTCGATGACCTGATTCGTGATAAACGAATTGCCTTGGGATTGCTGCCCAACCACGTTGCTCACGAGCGATCACCCCTGCGCAAAAGGTTCTTTCCTCACCACGAAAACGCACACATGCGTCGAGGCCGCTTGTGGGAGCCTGCGGTCTTGGAAGCCTACAACCGGGTCTTCAAATCCTCAGCCAAGCCTGTCTGCTGCATCCACGAAAGTTACTCTTGGGCCAAGGCTTCTCTGGACGGCTACGTCGAGCAGAGCAACTTGGTAATTGAAATCAAATGCCCCAACCGCTTGGATCACGAAGAGGTCTTGCACCACAGCCGGGTGCCTTTGCACTACCTGCCCCAGGTGCATCACCAAATGCTGGTCACGGGTGCCAAGCTGGTGCATTACGTCTCCTACTGCGAACACGAAAGTTTCTTACGCCAGCAACAACTGCTGGTCTTGCCTGTCTACCGCAATCAGGAACAGATTGATTTACTCAAAGAAGCTGAGTTAGAGTTCTGGAATCGAGTTCTAACTTCTAACTGATGTCATTCTTACCTAGCTCTGTATGTAACACCTTCTTAAAGGTGTATCAGACAGATTGCTTAATAGGCTTATAGTCTTTTAACAGCTTAATCAGAAGACATAGAGTATTATATATTCTTATATATTCTTATATACATACATATCTTAGCTTAAAAGCATGCTACATGCTTATAGTCTTAGCGAGCCCAAAAAAAACAGTGACCCCCCCCTTTTTGCTGCGATTGAGCGAGCGTTTTTCCCTAAGTCCTTGCCAGCAAACGAGTGCCCAAAATTAAAACAGTGATAAATTTCCTATCGCTCTAACCGCTGTTTTTTTAGCAACCCCTTGCTACATAAGGGGTTCCCAAAACACTTTTGCCTTTTGCAGGTAAATTCCATTCCTATCGAAAATTGATTCGTTTTTATCTTAACCGCTTGGTACACAAGGGGTTCCCAAAACAAAACGCTGTCTTTCCGCGAGCGGAGTGCAGCGTCCAGCGGAACTCCGCGAGCACAGTCAAAAAGTCCTGCCCGACACCCACGCGGCGTACATGCTCAAAAGATCGACCAAACAAGCCACCAAAAGCACAAGGTAAGCCCTACCTAGCCTTAAAGATTCCTATCGGTTTTTTGACCCCAAACCAAGCCCTTTTAAGCCGTGGTATTTTTACATGAGCCACATCACTCAACGCCGTCTCAGCCTCTACCAATCAATACTGGCTCGTAACCCCTGGCACCTCCGTGCCCGTCAAAGCTGGTTGCAAGCCATGCAGCGACTAGACCGGGATAGGGAGGTAAGGGAATACACCTTTACCCAGCCACTGGAGAATCAATGCAATCTGTTTTTTGACTATGCACTTACGGGTATGCCATTTCAAAAGCTGTTTGGTGGCTGGATCATCCTGACGCAGCAACGAGGGGTTTACTTTTTCTCTGATCCAGTAGCGATTCAAGAGTGGGTTTTGCTTTATTCAAGAAAACCAGAAAAGTTTCCCGGAGCAATGAATCAGCCGGAGCAATTCCTTTTAACTCAGGTCTTTGACAAGCTGCCGCTGGAAGAAACCAATCAAGGTGTCATCTACAGGTCGTTGAGTTGGGATGATGAATTTGCCATCGCCAAGCATGAGGATGAGTTTTATTCCCTGGTGGATAAGACTTTTTCTTAAAAATTCATACCCGTCATGACTATAACCTAATAACCAGCGCCCATTTTGCATACGAAAGGTCTTGTTTATGTCCGAAACAACCTCTTCTTTTGACAACTTGCAGCAGCCCAAATGCCCAGCCTGCCACCATTTTTTGATGCTCAAGCCGGTTCGCAAAGTTGGCTACGTCTACTGCTGCTTGTGCAACCATCCTGAAGCACTTCCCAGCAGGAACAACTGGATTCAAATCGGCATTGATATGCCCGATCCCAAGGTCGATGGGGATCATCGGATCTCTACCTGGGACCAGAATCGAACCCGCAAGATGATTAAACCCCGCGTCCTTTAACTTCATTCCTTTTAACCGTCTTACCTGGGCACTTGAGGTGTTCTGGGCAGGATCGTTGTGTTTTCTTGTCTAGGAGTTAATTGTCACATGAAAATCTCAGAACTGGAAGTCACGCTCAACGAAATCCTCAACGACAACATTGCCTCGATCATCTTCAGTCCTCCGGGAATTGGCAAATCGAGTCTGGTGCATCAGGTTGCTGCCAAGAAGAAATGGCCCGTGGTGGATCTGCGAACCTCTCTTTTAGACCCTACTGACATCCGGGGCATCCCTTTTCCTGACCGCGAGAGCAAGAAGGCTGTCTGGTACATTCCCGAGTTTTTGCCTACCGAGGGTGAGGGAATCTTTTTCCTTGATGAGTTTGCTCAGGGTTCTCCTGCGGTCATGAATTCCTTCTTCCAGTTTGTCTGGGATCGCCGGGTGGGTGATTATGTGGTTCCTCCTGGCTGGCGGATTGTGGCTGCTTCTAACCGACAGTCTCATCGGGCTGGTGCTGGTCGGCTTAACACCGCGATGCTGTCCCGGTTTATTCACCTGGACCTGGATCTGGATAACGATGACTGGCAGCTTTATGCGGTCAAGAACAATTTCCATCCGGCAGTTCGGAGCTTCATCAACTTCAAGAAGAAGTACCTGTGGCAGTTTGATGCCAATAGCGATGAGCCTTTTCCTTGTCCGCGTACCTGGGAGATGGTCAGCAAGGCCATGTCTTTCATCAAGAAAGGCAACCTCTTCAGCGTGGTCGCGGGGTGTGTTGGTAAGGGAGTTGCTGCCGAGTACATCGCTCACATGAAGATGTTTGAGAGCATTCCCAGCATCAACGACATTCTTGACCATCCCGATCAGGTTGCCATTCCCACTGAGGCCAGTTTGCTCTTTGCCATCCTGGGCATGATCAGCGAGCACTCTGGCAAGCTCAAGGGCAACGACCTTGAAGCGGTTGGCAAGTATGTGTTTCGCATGCCGGTCGAGTATGCCACAGTCGGCTTCCGCGACATCCAGGCATCCAACTCGTTGTTCATTACCGTGTCCGAGGCCAAGAACTGGATTCGCGCTCACGGCAAGACGCTGTCTATGGCTGCTTCGTCTTCTTCCATCTAACCTAGGAGAGTTTCATGTCTACCGCTGTACTCAATCTTCCTGGCATTTCTAGCAACCTTCCGGCCCTCAACGTCCAGGGCTGCTTGACTTTCTTCATGTGTTCCGATGGTGTCTCGCGTGTGGCTGTTCGCGGCTTGCTCAACCGGCTTAATATCTCAGCCGCTTTGCCTCGTGCTCGGACTCCTCTGGCTGCTTTGCGTCGGGCTATTGGCGAGTGCGTCTACAACGACAACCTGTGGCCCAAGACTAACCGCAAGAACCGCTTGCTGATCCGTCCCCTGGACAAGCGGCAGGGTTATGCCTTGGTGGAGGAGTCGGCTGATTACTACACCAACAAGCTGGTGCATACCCAGGTTGGCTACATCAAGATGCTCAGGGACGGCACCATTGAGTTCTCCAGCGAGTGTCAAGCCAATCAGACTTTTTGTGACAACGTGGTCATCAAGCACCAGATCTTTGTGGACTTGCTGTCCAAGCAAGCTCTTTCGGATCTGCTTTACTCGGTCCTGATCCGCAACTTTGATTGCGTCACCCTCAAGCCGGGTGGCGGCTTGTACCAGTTTCCCGAGAAGCACTACGACAGCTGGGTCTCTTTTTGTCAGGAGATCAACGGCTGCGTGGTTCCAGGTCGCAAGGAGCCGGTTATCTACACCCTCAAGCATGACATGGATGAGCAGGCTGCTTCCGCTATCATCGCCGCGATCAAGCGAGAGGTGTCCTCACGCAGCGAAGAGATCAAGGAGGACATCTACTCCGGTGGGCTGAAGGAGCGAACCATCAAGAAGCGACGGAAGGAGGCTGAGTCGCTTTTGAACAAGGTGCGTCAGATTGAGACGCTGTGCTCTACTTCCTTGCCCGAGCTTCATGGCATGCTGGACAACTTGACTGAATACCACGGTGGACTCAGTCTTCTGGATTCGGCTACTTCAGGAGAATCGGATGAAAGCTGACGAAAAGATTCAGATGCTCAAGATGCGGTTTATCCTGCATCCCGATCCGCGATACTCCTTTTTTGCTTCCCTTCTCTACCGTCTCAACATCTTTCCTGACACCAAGCGAACACAGTCCATGGCCGTAGACGGGAGAAATCTCATCTACAGCCCGGACTTTGTTGACGCCACGGGCAATGAGGAACTCCTGGGTGTCTTGGCTCATGAGGTCCTGCACTGTGCCCTGGCTCATCATGCACGCATGGCTGGCCGCGATCCGCAGCGGTTCAACATTGCTTGCGATCTTGCCATCAATCCTCTCCTGATTGACTCCGGCTTCAAGCTGCCTCAAGCAGCCTTGATGCCGGGTGTCGGGGAGTATCCACGCGAATTGCTGGGAAAGTCTGCCGAGGAGATCTATGAGCTTCTTACTTCCCAGTCCCAGGTTGATCGTGGTCCTAGCAATACCCCCGCTGCTGGCACAGATTCTGATGACCGACCCGGTGCTGGGGACTTCGATTCTGATGACGATGCAGATGAAGAGGAGCTAGAGGGTGACGAGTCTCAGCAACAAGAAGAAGGAGACGAAGAGGGTGACGAACCCGGCGATGGCAATCAGGGGCTTGCTGGTGGAAGTGGGGAAGAAGAAGAAGAAGCTGGAGGAACTACTCCGGCCAAGGGTTTCTCCGAGAACATTGGCGGCTGTGGCTGCTTTCATGAGCCGGAAAAGTCTTCTCCAGCCGACTTGCAAGAAGATATCGAGTCCTGGGCAGTTGCAGCCAAGCAAGCCCGGGATGTCTGTGAGGGCAAGAATGGCACCCTTGCTGGCAGCTTGAAGACCCTGGTTGAGGGGCTGGCAAAACCGGTCTACTCCGGCTGGGACATTTTGCGTCGATACCTCTGCAACACCTCGCGGAGTGATTTTAACTGGTCGCGTCCTTCCCGAAAGCATGTGGGCACGGATCTCTATCTCCCTCACTTAAGGAGCGATTCTTTGGACCGAACCTATGTCTGGATTGACTGCTCGGGTTCCATTACCGATGAGACCCTGGAGTATTACGCTTCTAATCTCCAGGCCATCTTTGAGATGTATTCGGGCAGCGTGGTCATTGGCTACCACGATACAAAAGTTCACTTCACCCAGACTTGGTCGCGGGAGGATGGAAAGCTCAAGATGACGGCCTATGGTCGAGGTGGCACAGACCATAACTGCACGTTTGACTTCATGGAGAAGCAGCCCGAAAGACCTGCCTTGGCTATCTTCTTCACAGACATGGAGTCTTATTTTCCCAAGAGCGAGCCGGACTATCCGGTCATCTGGGCTTGCTCATCCAAGCATCTGCCTTATTACCTGGAGCTTCCATCGTGGGGTGAAGTTATCTACGTGCCCAACAAGGCTTAGGGGATCCTGATGAAAACCATTCCCGGATTTCCTGGCTATTTGGTCTGCGAGGAAGGCAGGGTATACTCTACCAAGTATGCCCTGCACCCTCGCAGAATGCACATGACCAAAAGCAAAGATGGCTATCTGAGGGTAATGCTTTGCTGCAAGGGTCAAAAGAAGACTATGCAAGTTCATCGGTTGGTCCTTCTGACTTATTGCGGAGAACCTGCTGATTCCAAGCAGGTAGCTTGTCATCTTAATGGCATTCGTGACGACAACCGTTTGGCAAACCTTCGATGGGGCAGTCGCTCCGAGAATGAAGGTGACAAAACTTCTCATCCGTGGTATAAACTTTCACCTGATCAGGTAGATCAGATCCGTTTGGAGGCCAGCCTGGGGAAGTCGGTCAAAGATTTAGCACGGCTTTTTAAAGTAAGCAGTCGCTTGATCTACTACATTCTTCGCGGTGAGAAGCGGACACTAAACGGACTCTAATCCACTTGTCAAAAGGCCAGCTTGTCTTTAAACTGGCCATGTCTTTTAGAATGCTACAGGCTAAAAGACTTCGGGGCGTGGCGCAGCTTGGCTAGCGCGCCTGAATGGGGTTCATAAAATCATTTCGAGTTTTCTAGTTGTCCTGCTTTAAACAAGTCATTGCCGGATACTAAACGGACTCCAATAAACCTGTAGCATGGGAGGAACTAAAGTTCCCATGCCACGGTATTCGCACCCTTGGTATCGCAGCTGCCGAAATTCTTGGTATGTGACTTTGAATGGCAAAAAGATTGCTCTTGGCGTTCAAGGTAAAGGCAACAAAACAGAAGCTTATCGAGTTTGGAGAGAGCTTCTTTCTCAAGAAAAACCTGCTACCTTTTTACCTGTTCAACACACCTCTTTGCCTGATTTGATTTCTCTTTTCTTGCTTCATCTTTCTACTGGCATCAAACCAAAAACTGTTAGCTGGTATAGGCAGTTCTTGTCCCAAGTTCCTTCGTTGAATCCAATTCAAATTGACTTGTTTATCAAAAAGAAAAAATGGAGTGCAAGCACCAAGAGAGGTTTTTTGGTTAGCGTCAAGGCATTGATCAAATGGGCTGTTAAAAATCATTATTTAAACCACGATCCACTGTCTTGCCTGACTCCTCCTCCAATGTCTTCTCGCGGCGAGAAAGCTCTTATTAGAAAAGAAGACCATCTCAAAATCATCAAAGCTACTTCTGGTGATTTTAAAATCTTGCTGCAACTTTTATGGGATACCGGAGCAAGACCGACGGAGATTTCTCTAGTAACCGACAAGACTTTTAAACCTGAGTCTGGGGTGATTATTCCTGAATTTCACAAGATGAGCCGTAAAGGTTCGTCTCGGGTCATTTGTCTGCCGCAATCATCAGTTTTGATTTTAAATAAGCAGATGCTTCGATACAGGCAGGGGTATTTGCTTCGCAATGCAAAAGGCTTTCCTTTTGATAAGGATGCCATTGTTTGCAAATTGCGACGGCTACGAATCAAAACCGGAGTCAAGAACCTCACGGCTTACGGATATCGTCACACCTTTGCAACCAACGCCCTGGCCAGTGGGGTTCCTGAATCTCAGGTTGCTGCCTTGTTGGGTCATTCTGGCACGGCCATGCTTGAGAGACACTATAACCATTTACTGAGTAAAATTGACATACTTCGTGAGGCTCTCAAGAAAATAAAGGGCTGACATGTTTGACCTTAGATTTCCTTATCCGGGACATCTTTCTGCACCTGAAGGTTATGAAAAGGTTTTCTGGGAGGAGGTCTCTATTGGCGAAGAGGTCTATCTTGCATGCCTAGATCACCAAAACCCGACAACAGCAAAAGCCCTGGGACCGTTTCGGATATCAAGGAAATTTTTGCTCGAAAACTCGGAGACAAAACAAGCCATCAACGAGCCGGGGGAGAGGCTCTTACGCCGCTCAAGTTCTACGGAAACGCGGTGCGATACCTGAGAGAGAATCCAAAAGAAGTTAGAAAAGCTTTTAGCAATCCACATAAACATGTTGCAGGATGCCTGTTCTGGTTTTGTTCTCCTGACAAGAGAACGCATTCTTTTGGTGACTTCAGCATTGGCTGTCCGATGATGATTGCCACTTCTACCAGATACATTGCTTGGACTAAAAGCTTTACGATGAAGGTGATCAACGCAGGCTTGCCGAAGTGTGTTGATAGTCTTGACGACAAACACATCGGACTTCTGGCTAACCTGCAAATGGAAATGGATACGACTTTTCGAGATAAGCACTGGAGAGAGCAGCACTTCCACGACATGGTTAGCCACTGGCCCGGTGACCGTGTGGAGGAAGAGGAATGCGAGTGGACTTAGAAAAGCGTGATGAGTGGGCTGTTCGCTACCAGGAGCTAGGTTGGAATCCCGTTTTGCTGTGTGATCCTGGGCACAAAAATGTTTCTACTATGCACAAATCTTATTGTGCCAAGCCGGGCAAAGTTCCCCTTGGAAAATGGCAGCACTTGCAATCCAAAGGCTACGACAAATCCGAATGGTTTTATCAGCTACTGGGCAACCCCCTGGCCAATGTCGGCATTCTTTTGGGCAAGGTTTCTAATCTGGTTGCCATTGATTTAGACAGCAAAGAAGCAATCTGCTGGTACAACTCTTTGGGAGTTAAAGCTAGAAACCGGACCCCTTCTTTTGTAACCAGTCGCGGCATGAGGCTTCTCTACCGACACAACAACGCTTACCCGGACCTACCTCCTAGCCAGATCCTTGCCAAGGATGCAGAGCTTTTGGCCAATGGCAGGCAGACAGTGATGCCTCCCAGTATTCATGCTTCCGGTTCTATGTATGACTGGAGGAGCTTCACCGATGAGCCGCCTTTACTTCCTGATTTGTTTTACGAAAAGGTATTTGCCAAGCCGGTCTTGGAAACACAGAAGATCGAAGGCAAGATAACTTCCCACCGCAACAACAAGCTATTCAAAATGGCTTGTTCTTTGCGGCGACAAGGAGCAGGTCAAATTGAAATAAGGCAGTGCTTGCAGATTCTAAACCGCCTGTGTGAGCCGCCATTAGAGGACTTGGTCTTGGACACGATTACCAAGTCAGCTTGTAAATATAAACCTAGTCTTTAAGGAGAGTGCAATGACATATGCTGATTTGCTGAAATGGTTACTGATCATGGATGAAGAGACTCTTCAGAAAGATGTGACAGCTTTTATCCGAGAACTTGATGAGTTTTATCCGGTTGATAGTCTTCATGTTTCTGACTCGACTTGCAATGTGCTGGATGCAAATCATCCTTATCTGAAAGTCTAGTCAAACTCTCTTGGGTGTCCGTCTCTAGGACAGTCTTTGCAAGGCTGAGACAGTTCAATCAAGAAGCGAATGGTCTCGGCCAAGTCTCTTTTTAATCCAAATGAAGAGGGCTTATTAACGCTACGACTTTTCAAGGATCTTCTGATCCTTGAAAAGTCTTCGGCTTCTTGCTCATTGTCAGCCACCAGAATCTCCAGACTGGAGATAGAGGATTACCGTCAGCCGCGTCCAAAGCAAGAAGAAGAGAAGCGGTAAGTCTGAACAGGAGCTTGGTAATAATAAACAGGTCGCGGTGGAGGGGAGTAGTAGATGACCTGGGGCTTTACAACTACCGGCTGGTAATGGATGACTTGCGGCTGCGTAACTACCACTTTGCTTTGCAGCATGTCATGCGGCACGGGAGGCAGTTGTGAAGAACAAAGAGCAAGACTCAAGAAAAGCTCTAGCATGGTCAGGGTCTCCCCAGGATTCTGCCGCGAAGGAAGGCTGCATCGTCTCGCACATGCCGGTTGTAACTTGTCCAGCTATTCAGGTGACCAATTAGAAAATGACAGGTGGGCTCACACAAAGTAATCAAGTTGTCAGCGTCAAGTTCTCGGTGAGGATCAATAGAGAATGGAATGACATGATGAACTTCCAGGTTCTCTTTTCTGCCACAAGCAGCACAGGAATCAAATTTTTCTAAATGTTGTTTCCTTACAGTGGGCCACTTGCTGGAACGCTTCCCTTCCATCATGGAAGGAGAAGCTCCAGCAAGCTTTTTGATTTTGTCCCAAAGAAAGTGAAGCATTACTCTTCAACTTGTTTGAAGTCTAGTGCCTTGAGAATTTCGATTAAATTCATCAGAACGGGTAGTATCCAGACGGGAAGAGCAGCCATTTCTTTGTTGGCAAACAGCATGGGGTTAGGCTGTCCACCTAAAAAAGGAGTGTTAAAGTATTTTTCCAAAACTGAACGAGCTGTTTTTACTACTAAATCATCCCACGGATTGTTGGTAAGAACAGCTACTTCTTCCAAAACCGTCATCATGGATTTGATTAGATCAGAATACTTTTCCATTGCAGTCTCTCTTTCTAAAGCAGGGAAACAGTGCTGGTTCTTGGAGCCACGGCATTGTCAGGAATAGCTTTATTGCCACGTAAAACGGCTTCTCCCAAATCCCCCCAGCTATCGGTCCAGGAGTTGATGATGCGGATGCCAAAGCTGCCTTTTTCGACTTCTACGGGATCGAGAGCACAGACAGAGTGTCCCCACCAGTTAAAATCGCTGATAACGGGGATACGACAGAGGAGGCAACTCATTACTTGGTCAAAGGTCATCTCTTGGTCATAGACTGCAACGCTCATGTCGTAGTAGCCTTCAACAGCTTTGTACTTAGCTGCATTGGCCCAGGTTTGCTCGTTATCATTGGACCGTGACATGGACTTTTGCGGCCACATCTTCTGGTCCGGGTAGCCGTGCTCGATGGCAAACTTGTAGCTCAAGCCACACCAGCCACCTTCGTCACGAAAACCTTTGATTTTGCAAGCCACGGCATGCGGGCTGAGACGAACGTAAGGTAGGTTAGATACAACTCGGGTCATCATTAAAGCCATGCCGGTTGAGTAAGCCCAGCAATAACCTTGACCATTTTGATCCAGGCTGGGGATAAGTCCACCTTCGCTGTTGCCCCGGCGTCTTAAATCAGAGAGACGGCTCTTGGTGGCTTCCATCTCTTTGATCCGATCTGACCACTCGGATCGCGGGATGAGTGGCATCTGTACGGCATCAAAGGCAAAGTCAGGACCGGCATAAGGGTTTTTCTTTAGATCGCGGGGAACAAGCCCCATACCCATCTTTGCCCCATCAACAGACGGAGGTGCTGCTTTGCGTCGGTAGTTTTCATCATCAATGATTAACTCAGCCATTACTCTCCTCCGTATTTCTTCAAGAGCTTGAGGGTATCCGTTACGTTGGCTGGCAACGGCCCTTCGTATCCCGTCTTGCCATCCGAGACCAACACCCAGGGAATTGACTTTTTTGGACGGGCAAAAGCTTCCTGAATGTACTTGGGCAGACTGGATACATCAGCATCCTTGTCGAGGATGTAATACTCTCCGGTCTTGACTTCGTTCTCTACACACTTGGCTTTCAAGTAGTCACGAACTTCCTTGCTATAAAGGATGAGTTGTTGGCTGGCAGGCATCTTGGTTAAGTCTTCTGATTCATAAATTATCATGACTCGAAACCCAGGAGCTTTGATAGGAGCCTCATCCGAGGGAGCCGGTGGTGGTGACGGGGGAGTAGGGCCTGGTCCGGGGCCAGGAGAAACTCCTTCTACTTCCAAAACACAGATGGCTGGCTCTGATGGACCTTTCTCGTCGGAGGTGTAGGCTGCGATTTTGAACAGTCCCGGTTTGACTCCAAGGGCAATGGCATATTTGCCACTGGAGTCTGGGATTAGATCCACATCTTCGTTGAGATTGACCCACTTGATGGGAAACTTGCCGTCTGTGCTGGCTTCTACTCGGACCAGTCTTCCTGGCTTTACTTTGACGTTGGCTGGAAGTTTGACTTCTGCTGCTAGAGTTACGCCTGTGATAGTGGCCGCAATAACCAGAGTTGAAAGGAGTTTGAAAGGCATGTTAGTCCTTTTCATCGTCTCTGTTTTTGGGATTCTTAACGACTTCATGAATCATCTCCAGCTTGTTCTGGAGATTGTGGATCTTTTCCGAGATGCCGATGTGATCCAGTTTGCATCGATCATGGTCAAGCTGTACACGGTCGCATAGTTTTTGATTCTGATTGGCACAGCTAGTTCGTTCTTTTTCCAAGGATTCCGTGAATTGCTGAGTCACGTTCTTGAGTTGGTCTTTGTTGTCCTTGGCTTGTTCGCGGAGAAGATAGAAACAAAAAGCCAGGGCCACACCTATTCCACCGTAGTTGAATAGGTTGGTGACGAAAGACTCATGGGGAACTTCACTTGCAGCCAACACGCCTCCTGCAAAGAACGAACCGAATGCAGGAGCAAATGAAATAAGCAAATACTTCATGGGCGATGTCTCCTGTAGACTGCCCATGAATCTAAGGCTGTTAGGTGTTAGGTGCAATAAATACGTTGCCGTGAGCTATTTCCAGGACTTTATCTTTGTTTTCTTTAGCAAAGACTAGGTGCTCGGCAGTGTTTTCTTCCATTCCTCGGGTGTTTTCGTATCCACCTTTGTGACTAATGAGAAAAGCAAATTCTTTGGATAAAACAGTTCTTGCTGGAGGACGGAAATGAAACTCTTTATTTAAATAGCTTTCATCATTCCAGACTGGTTCGTATCCTATCTCTCTATCTTTTTGCTGATAGCGTTTTAAAGTTCTCATTAACTCCATCAACAGATGCTTTTTTCCACCAAAAAAAGCTCCATAGTAATACATTTGAGGTAGGTGAGTATTTTTAGGAACAAATGCTTTTGATCGGGGATTTCGATCAAAAGGCTTTTCTTTCATGAAAGCAAGATCTCCCCAGTGCTGCCCTCCCACTAGATCTCCAAGGAACCATTCTTCGGTGAATTTTTTACCGACATCGGTATCGGCATCAAAGTAGAAGAGATAGTCGCAATCCGATTTTTCTAAAGACAAGATGCAATCAAACTTGGAATTGGTTCCTGCTAACCAATCTTTGGTGTAGTGGTTATGAAAGACCACGGGAAAATCTTCAGGGACGTATTCTTTTACATTCCTGTCCGAGAAGAAATGAAACTCAATTACTGCTTGGCCTTTATACCAATGCAAAAATTTTTTCATGAAGCGGAGCCCTAGAAGGAAATATCCTCTAGTGGCAATAATGACAATTCCAATTTTCATTACCATTTCCCCGCGTCACATTTTTCGCTGGCCCAGGACCCTTTTTCTTTTACTGGACAACCGCATAAACTACACGCTTCTCCATTTCGATCAGGGCAAAGAATGCACAATTCAAATCGTTTATTTTTAAGGGACTCGTCAGCATCTCCAAAGCCATTAAAGGCATGCTTGGTGAGAGACTTGAAATAATGAATGGCTTTATCTTTGAGTGGAGGAAGTGCTTTTTTGGAAGACTCTTCTTTGCTTAAAACTAATGTTTCAGGGTCTTGAAAAACAACGGTCCAGTCAAGATTTGTTTTGAGAAACTCAATTATTTCTTCGACCATCTGCTGTACTTTTCTAATAACAATTCGTTTGATGATTCTGTTTTTCCATTTGTTTAGTAAAGAAACCAATGGCCCTTGTTTTTGCAAAACAAGAACATCAAATACAGCATCATCTTTTACATTCTCATCACTTTTAAAAAGAAATACTTTGGTTTGTCCGACTCCAATTTCACGATTTAATTGCGCATCTGGTGTATCTGAACTGCAAGACATAATCAAAGAGGGCTGCTGAGTAAGAATAGACGCATGCATGTCATTGCGTTGATCCGCAATTTCTAAAACCGATTCGGTAGGGTTAATAAAGGTTTGAGATATTTTGATTTCAGGGGTTTGTTTACTTCTCAAACTAGCCAGAACATCTTCAATAGGCATTGGCTTTCCGTTTGGAGCATTGCCGGAGCAACCGCACCCTCTTTTAACTTCTTTTGTTTCGGTATTATTCATTGGATTATTTGATTGATCATTTGTTGAATTTGTGATTTGTACGTTATCTTCTTTGTTTTCCTTTGGCAAAGAAAACCCATAGAGTTTAACTACCATTTTGGCCTGATTTACAAGTGTTTTCCATTCATTTTCAGGCATTCCAATTTCTGTGACAAAATGGTTTTTAACGCGGTCAAGTGGAAGTCCTAGCTCAAGATGTCCCAAAATATAGTTGCGTACTTTATCTTCTTGGGTAAGGGTGTAATTTACTCCTCGTGGTCTACCAAAACGATGCCACCACCTTAGTCCTGGCAGACACCAAGTCTTTCGACCTGCTTGCCGGTACTTTTCGTGGATGTACATCTCTTCGCCGCCAAAAGACCGGAAGTGAGGATTGAAGCCTAGCCAAGCTTCTTTCTTGCAAGCAAACAAACCTAACCCCTGGCCGGGAATCTCAAACGGTGGGTTGTCAGGATGCTCTCCTCTTGGGTCTGTGCCCCACACCCCCCACATCTCGGCTTGCCAAATATCTTGAAAATGCGTGCTGTATCCAACAAAGTCGTCATAGATCAATGGACCTTGGAGCAAATCCATACTTGCTGGATTTTTTTGATAAAAATCCATCAAGTAATACAAAGCTCCCGGTGCTAGTAAGACATGTGAATCGATGCACATGACTACGTCACCACTGGCTTCTTTGAAGACCAGATCACGAGTGGCTGATGTGCCTTTTACTTGAGTAAAGGGAATGTATCGAGCGGTCCACTTGCCTTTAAGCTTGTGTTCAACGAGCTCACGAGTGGCTTTGCCTTCTGGTGATTCAGGATCATTGTCAATGACCAAGAGCTCTACGTTGCTAAGATGGTGGTATAACCTGAGACTTTGAGTGGTGAAGACTACCCCATCGTAATCGCTGTGTACAGCCATCCCGATGGTTAGCTTTTGCATTCAGCTTTCTCCTAGACTTTGGATATCAATCTCCTATGGGTGGATCACAAGATGTATTGTCATAGCACAGTTGTTGAGTGGCATAGCCAGTTCCATTCACCACGGCTGTCTGACAATTACCATTATAGCAATACCACAGAGGTGCTGGTGTAGTTGTGGTAGTTGTAGTCGTAGTGGTAGTGGTAGTTGTTGTGGTAGTAGTAGTAGTAGTAGTTGTAGTGGTTGGACTACAGCCATCTGAGCAAGCATTTAGATTTGCATAAGGACCGCTTATTTCAACGTAACCTGGATGTTGAGATTTCAAATAACAGAGGTTTACAGGCGGATCCATAACAGGACTGTAGCCACAATAGTAAGGCTCTGGCGTTGTTGTTGTCGTAGTAGTTGTGGTGGTGGTGGTGGTGGTGGTAGTGGTCGGAGTAAATTCGCAATTAGAGTTTTGACATAAAGTTAAAGAATCATACGGTCCCTGATAAACAATTGCTCCGTATCCTGAGCCTCCTCCGCAATCTATTACTACTGAATCATTAAGTGACCAAGCTCCTGCATATGGTTCAGGATAACAAACAATGGTTCCAACCGATTTGCAGCCAAGATTGAGTGTAACCTGAAGGCACCACCACCGAGGTCTTGGATAATCCTCGCAATTGGTTGCCTGACATTGTGTATAAGAAGTATAAGGTCCTGATATTGCTTGCAAAAACTCATAACCGTTGCATTCATGATCAAACCATTTAGTATCTCCAACTTGTGTTCCAGCAGGCCACAAACCCCAGCAGACAATCCAATTCTTTTCTAAACTTGTGCAGCTATCTGCAAATAAAACTTTAGAGCACCACCATTCGGTGGGCTCAATAGTAGTAGTTGTGGTTGTTGTTGAGGATGTTGTTGTGGTAGTAGTGGTAGGACCACAAGCCGTCATGCAAGAATTGAGAGATGAATAAGGACCGTTTACCAAATAAGCGATATTTAAAGCGGACAGAGCATCACAATAGTATTCATCATTCTGATAAAAGCAGTAAAGAGGTGGGTTGAGGTTGCAATCCGTAATAGTGTAAGAGGCTATATTGCCTCCTGAATCTGATGGATAAACACACAAGCAGCTTCCTGTGCAATCATTGCTTGTTATTTCCCAAACATCAATGTTTGGATCCCACAAATAAGTGCAGTTGCCACAAGGGGGCTGCGTTGTGGTTGTCGTAGTGGAAGTTGTTGTCGTGGTAGTGGTTGAGGTAGTAGTAGTAGCAATGGGAACCGTTACACAAGCCCCATCTACTATATCGCTGTTGGGAAATGTTCCAGCATATAAGTAAACTTCTACGTTATGTCCTGTGCAGTCTGCTTTGATGATGTATGGAGTTTGCGTTTGAATAACGGTGGTCGAACAAACTTCCCAGGTTCCAAGTTGCTCATCTTTTACAGCTACGCAAATAGGACCACGGTTGATGCTTTTAGCCAAAACCTGATATCGTTTGTTGGTAAAACTGTTAAATCTACCCCACTGGATTTCTTGATCGGCATACAAACCTTCACCGGAACAACCAACACTGTTCCATTCTTTGGCATAGGCACTGGAATATGTTTGCAAATCTGTGCCTTTTACGCATTCACAGGGAGGTTTAGGATCAGCACCAACAGGACCACTTGCCATGGTATAGCTACAATCCAGTGAGTTGTAGCCTATTTGAGCAAACGCGGGAGCAAACCGTTCTGGAGATGCCTTGTCGTAGATCATTCCCCGAAAGCAAAAATACATTTGCTGATTGTCATATAACCCGCACTGAGGCAGCATGGAGTCATATTGCTGATCGGTGCAACCAAGAGCCCAGATCAAAGTGTTTGCATAAACTCGAATATGTGTTAAGTCTTCTTTACAGCAGCTAGGAGTAACAGCAATATAGTTACTGACATAGCTTCGGTTGCATAATCTACATCCAGGGTCATTCCGATAAATAGTTACGGTAGTTCCAAAACAACTGCTCCAAGTCTGCTGACTGTAATTAAGACTTTCAGCAAGCAATATAATTGTTACTGCTTCAGTATTTATCTGAGTAAGTTTTATTTTAAAACGTATGAATGTGTTGTCCGAAAGATTTGTATAGCCTATTCCAACCCATTCATTTGGATTGTATTCAGTATTTTCAGGTATTTGGGGACAACCCATTGTAATGTATTTAACAACCCCACCCTGACTCCAGTGCCAGCTTGGGTAGTATTTGGGAGGCCCATTAGTAGGATCGCAATAATGAAGAAACTCAATTCCTACATTTCCTTGCTTCATGGGCCAGCCCGCGTTGCACAGGCTGCATTCCAGAAAAACGCCAACAGGTTGCGATGGACTTTCTCCTACGCAAACATTGCTGGCAACCATTTCAGGACCAATTAGTCTCATATTTCAAGCAACTAAATAAGCATGCATTCCAGAGAGACTGTGAGATATAACTTGAGAAGTACCCGTGAATAAATGATTATATCTTATATTTATACACCATTTAGTGTACAGATTTCCGCAAGCAAAAAAAAGATAAGGAACGCACGCGTTTAATTTTTTGGTTTTATTATTTCCTGATTCTTCTCCTGGTCTGGTGTTGGGCCTCCACCAACGGATAGATCCTATCCGAGGTGATTTCAAGGAATCGGGATATGCAGGTTGAGCAACCATGTAAACGTGAACATCAAGAGACATGGCATCATAATATCGTTTTACTTTAGGTGGATCTCCAGGCCCTTTATAAGTTGGATCATCAGGTAAATTTCCTAAATCATGACCGCATACATAAAAATTATTGTTGAAAAAGGCCATGTGTGTGTAGCCAATGTATTGGCCTAAAAGTATGCCGTATGAATTATAAACAGGAAGTGGCTGGCAAAATGGAATGATTCCTCTTGCGGAACGATCTATGGTTTTGGATGGTTCTGTACCCGTGTCTTCCCAGTATAAAGAACCTTGGAAAGGTTGCTCTATACCTTTGTTATGCCAAATCCATTTGGCTGGGTAGGAATAGCCTAGCCAATCTTTTTCGCAACACTGCCCTCCTCCATCACTATTTGGATCAGTGAAATTCCAATCATAATACTTTTTATATTCAGGACTGCTTGCCAATCTTCTTTTTATAGGGTAAACCGCCATTGAATTAGAACAAGCAGGGCCAGTCGTTTGACTAATACATTGACCCGTAAAGAAATGTTGAGAGGGTCTTCTGATCCAGTATTCTAGATCTTTTTCTTTTACATAAATGTTTGGAATACTGATAGTCTTAGTGGACTCATCATCATACCAAGGGCTTTGATAAGAAACTACAAATGGAGTATGTCCATACAATACTCCTTCAGCACCCCTAACAATTGGCGCGGGGTAAAGTCCTGTTTGTTGTGGAGTTGGTGGATATGCAGTTGTTGTCGTTGTGGTTGTGGTTGTGGTTGTAGTAGTGCCGTATCCAGGCCCACCTGTAGTAGTGGTGGTTGTAGTAGTATTTAGCCAGGGTGGGGGATTAGCACAACTATCAGGGCATCCAGCGAAATTCCATTGATTAGGTGTTAAAGATTCAGACCCGTGAGCTATGTGTAATGAGCAAGCTCGAAATGGCTGACAGACGTGAACGCTTTCTTGTCCCCATGGACAATCGGCAAATAGCGAATGAGCAGATCTTCCATTCATGAAGGCACCCAGTTGGTCAAATTAACTTTTACCCAAATCAGGCATTGAGTTCCTAGGGGGTATAAAGATGCATAGGTTCCTTCGGCCTGAAAAAAGAACTGTCCATTTTGTTGTTTACCGCACGATCCGCTCCAGACAATTGGAGTTCCGCCGCCGCACCAAGTAATTCCAGCCCCTCCCCGGCTGTTGTAAAGAGAAAACATATCGGTAAATGCTGTGCCGGAGAGGTTGCAGCTACCATTTATTTTAGGATGCACAGGAGGATGTTGAGATACGGCAAAGACATTTCCGCCAATTGGAACATTGATTCCACAGCCATTGTAAAAATACCTTACGCAATGAGTGTCAGAATCATATGCTCGTCCAAAAGAACATTGAGTTTCTGTGAGAGGAAAATTAGCTTTGCACAATCCTTCTTGATAGGCGTTATTGCAAGGCCAGCCAATTAACTTATAGACAGCAGGTATGGAAGACGGAAGATCGTTGCAAAACCCACAAGCCACACAACTTGGTTCAAGTGATGGCTCAAAAGCTGCATTGGAATAACACTGATAGCTTTCAATATAGCTCATTATGGAGGTGTTGTTGTTGTTGTTGTTGTTGTTGTTGTTGTTGAAGTTGTAGTTGGCAAAGTAACTGGTGTATTGTACATAACCATCAACTGATTTCCTTGACAGTAGACAGCTACAACACCGCAGCCGCCGGAAGAATAATCAGTCAAATACCAGTTGCCAAAGCCTCTCCATATACGAACAATTGTTTCAATAGGGATGGATTTGTTATTGATTTCGTACAAAGGCATTGACTCAATCGAGTTTGTAATTCCTCCTTTATCTACTACCCAACCTGAATCAGTTTCATAAACCTGATCAAATGTGTGAATAATCCAATTCTCAGCCCCTTGATTCAAAACCGCCTTTATTTTTCCGTAGAAAATCTCTTGCTCAGGGACTGCTGTAATGTCTCCATAACCAGCGTGAGAACCCAGGCTGTGCTTTGCCTGCGAACTAGCATCAATGCGATCAGACAAGTTATTGATTGCATTAGCTAGCGGATTAAAGGATTTCTTGAACGGAAGCATGGCAGTTACTCAGAGACGTTGGCTGTAAATAGCTCTCGAAAATCGGCATATTGAAAAACAGGTTTTCCAGCAGAAGGTGCTATACCCTTGGTATCTGGATCAGTTTGTGGTTCTATTTCCTCTTGAACTGTGTTGTACGGTGGAGGAAGATACATACGAAACGGATCACCGATTTCATCTTCAACGCCTGTATCAGTAATTTTAAGGTAGTGAGTGCGAAACGGAGCGTTATTAGGTGGTGGTCCCATAATACCACTGTCATATCGCAAAAAGTAATTATGTCCTCGGCCTTCTAATGGCTCTAAATGTTTCATGCGATAAATGATGTCATAGACATAAGCCCCTGATCCCATGCGGTAAGGCCGAATGTCGCAGTTGGTAAAAAGTAGAGTTCCAGGATTAAACCCAACAAATTTCTTGTTAGGATTGTTGGTCAAATATACTTGAAAACGATCAGCAAAAAATGGATCAAATAAATACTTGTTTACTTTGCCCACATGCTTGCGAGCACCTTCAGGTATATAAGGCACCTGATGCCATGTGTAGGTTATCTCTAAACTGGCAATAAGATAAGCAGCAGCAAAGTCGGCAGATGGCTTATTGAAAGCTACAAACTTGTATCGTCCTCGCGGCAGAGAAATATACTCTGCTGATGGTTTAACAGTTCGAGTCACATAACGAAGCATGTACCACTCGTAAGCTTCCTTGGGATCGACTATCGCATTTTTTCCAGGCCATCCCTGAGTTTTATTAGACTTTGGAAGTCCATAAGGTGGTGTTTGAGCTTTGGCTGCTATGTCTAGATTTTGAAAACGCTTTTCTATTAAATCTATCAAATCTTCATCTTCAACAACCTTGTAAGGTAATGACTCAAATTGAACTGTTATAGCGGCCCAAGTGTATTCAGCAATGCCGATCTTGTAGTATCCAGTCGCTTCTACGCCCTCAACTCGCGGTATTGCGGTGGCATATAAAAAGGGACTTCCTATCTTGACTACGTTTTCTGTTTCAATGGCGTTAAAACTGGATGGATTGGTATCTTCGGGAAACTCGCTTTCATCTCCAACACGGGTACTTATTGCTCTAATATCTTTCAATTGCATTGGAAGTTTTCGAGCAATGTAACTAGCAAAAGGAGGACGGTTGTCTGTAACAGGCATAACATAGGGGTAGCCAAGAACTGCTTTGACAAATAAGTCCCTCAACTTCCATTCGACTAAAAAAGTACGTTCAGCACGAATAGTACCGTTGGTAAATGTATAAGAAGGAGATCCTTCTGCTATTTCGTAATAGGGAATCCAAGCCCTTGGATCACTCCGAGGGTCTGCTGCAAAATCAATTGGACCTGGATCAACATAATCAGCAGGCTCTTGAAGTAGTATTTTTGGCATAGCAATTACCTTTGCTTGCTAGTTCACGGGAAAACCAGCCCCCTCAAACCCATGTTTTTAATGCGTTCGTTCAGTTCTTCTGAGTTATTAACAAGTTTCTGAAGTTGATCTTGAGCAATACGTCTCAGTTCTTGAGCCAGTGGGCTGTCGCTGATGGCATCAAGTTGGATCTTCTTGTGCAAGTCTTCGGGACTAAAGTAACCCGGCTGCGTACTTTGCATGAAGTGCATGAGCAGAGGGGCTGCTCCAACTAGCTCTTCATCTCCTTTAAGTTTCTTCTTCATTTCTGGTGAGGGATTTTTGAAATAAATCTCCGCAAACTTTTCCATGGCTTTCGGATCTTTACTTTGTTCTGCTAGGGTATACTGCTTGACAGCTTTTAGTTTTTCCAGTTTTTCAGTCCACTCTCTTTGTGATTCTAAAATACTTGTTAATTCTGCATTTTTGCCGGAATAATCTTCTTTAATAGCCAAAGTTGTTTTAAATCTTTCTTTGTAGTTATTTACTTCATTTTCAGCTGTACTTATCTTTTTATCAATATGTTCCCATTGAACATTTCCAGCAAATTTATTTATTAAAAGTGGAACTTCCTGCTTTCTATACATTTCCAAATTTAACTTTGCATTAAATACCGCCATTCCTGGGATATTGTTCTCATCCTGAAAAAGATCTCCAGCAATAATTGGTTTCCTAGCAGCATCTACGCGATTATTTAAATTGTTTACTTCTCGCATCATAGGCCAAGCAAAGGGGTTCCATGAACTTTCTCCTGGCTTATACTTGCCAAAAAGGGTATTTTCTAAATAAAACGCGGGAGGTCCATTTACCGTATCTTTGTAATTAGAGTTTGAATAATACATGCCGGCACCAACCAGAGCCGTAGTTGCTGCTATTGCGCCAGCGGCTACTGGATGGGCAATTGCTGCTGATCCAAGTGCTCCTAGTCCTAAAGCTCTCCCACCAACTAACAAACCCGCTGCTGTAATCCCTACTCCACCAATTGCTCCAATAGTGTCTTTCGCCGCTTTGGGCAATCGGTCAAATAAACTAGCTGCACCTTGCAGTCCGTAGGAAAGACGTACAACGCTAGGAATTAGCGTTGTACCAACTTGAGCAGCCAGTAATTTAAAACTGCCGGACAACAATTCCATGGCATCCGGTGACGCAGCACCTACCAGATTAGTACCAAAGTTAACCGTCTTTTTGGCAATGTTGGTTAAGCGATCCCATAAAATGTTGTTCTCTTTTTCTTTTTGTTCTTTCTCTTGCTCGGATTGTATTTCTTTATTTCTGTCAAATTTTCCCTTTGACTCATCGGCACCTTGTTTTTCTTTTTCAATTGCTTGTTCTTGTTGAAGTTCTTTCTTTTTCTCTATTCTCTCAGTAGCTAATTCGATGGTTTCTGCTAATTTATTTACCGTTTCGGGGGAATAAATAGCTTCATCTTTTTCATTTCTTGCCTTTCTAAACCGATCAAGAATATC
>Ga0070749_10000731_pt1 | contig 21994 bp, 32 predicted proteins | sample VirMetDEL_Nov_18_FD_75180 | JGI IMG/M metagenome (GOLD analysis project Ga0070749, IMG submission 75180) | Aqueous microbial communities from the Delaware River and Bay under freshwater to marine salinity gradient to study organic matter... | ecosystem: Environmental > Aquatic > Marine >...
ACCCGCACCATTTCTGATGATAGTGATTGGAGATTCGGGCACGATTGACTTCCAAGAGGGTTCGTTGACTACACCATTTATTTTATTATCACTCTGCTTTGTATTTTTTGGTGTGTATCCAAATCGTATAGATTGACCAAACCTACCCTCATTAATCACATCACCCAAGAATGGTTGTAATTGAGATACACTTGAGTCTTCAATAAATCCAATTCCAAAGTCTACACTGGAATCAGCAGAACCCTGAATTGGTATACCATTAGATACTTGTGAGAAGTTAGGTGTTGGTGTACCCGTACGATTGGTTAGAGTAGGTAACGCGTTGTGGTTTACATTCTTTTGAAGACCTACTATCGATGTATAGTAGTTCCGAGTAGATTGGCTTGCGGCGGACGCATTATCTGAATTAGCTGTGATAACATAAACCTGCTCTCCTAAAATAGGGATATGTCTTGAGTTTGGGTTTAATGGATAACAGCGCAAGTTATTTACAGCTGACCTATCCGTTAGGGATACGATTATACTGTTAAAATTATCAGAATCGGTATCCGATAGATTTACCGATATTACAGTTCCTAATTTCATTCATAATCCCCATCTTGGTTAGGCAAGTCTTTTTCAACTTCGTCAATAGCGTCCATCAACTGACGTTTTTCTTCAGGTGATAATAACATACCACCATCTGAACCTGAGTTACTATCCTTCATCATACGTTGAACAATTGCTGCTAATTTTATTAAAGCATCATCATTACGAACTGATATGTCTAAATACTCCTTAATTAGTGGAACTACCACCGCAGCATCACCCAAACTCTTAACCATGGGTTCGAGTTGAGCAATCAATAATTTGATTTGCCTATCTTTCTTTTTTTGGTTAGAGTACACATCAGACATTATATCTGAGAAGCTCTTACCTTTAAATAATTCACTATCTTTATCCATTAAATTCCCCCACCCGGTGAGTTATTGGTAAAATATCTCCTTTAGAATAATCAATATATAGTTCTTTATATATCATTTTCATTTTGCCAACTACCTTTGTAATGTATTGAGTTTGGACACCAGTCCTCTCTCTAATAAGTATGTAAAGCGCCTTTTTGTTGTAAGAATAAAGGTTATCACGTGTTCTAAACAATTCGGTTAGGGAATCTGCGATTTGTCTGTCTCTGTCCTTACTAAACAAGATGAACATATTGTAATCCATATATCTAACATAGTAATCCATAAAATCAGACAAGGCTTCCTTTTGCTGCTTTAAAAATACCTCACTTACAATATCACGAGATGTGTCTATTACATCAACACCATCTCTCATTTTCATCCGCTCGTAATTCTTGTTGTTTTCGTTAAACAAATAGTTTCTTGCGATTACTGTAAAGTATGAGAAGGCTCTACCATTATCACCATTAAACTTATGAATTTTTTCGTTCAAGAAGGCAACTACATTTGCTTTAACATCCTCATAGGGAACTTCAAAGTAATAAGTCTTGTATGTATGAATTACATTCTCAGCAAGTTTATCAAATGGATAATGAATAAATCTATTGTAGATTTTATTCTTTAATCGTTGGTCATCACATCGGTTATATGCGTTTATCGCAAGCTCTGTGATTAATGTAAAATATCTTTTATTCAGCCTCTTGCGTCCCATAATACTCTTCTAAGTCTGAAATTATTTCATACATTTTCTTAAATACATCACCAGTTTCATCATCTGCTTCAAATGAACCTAATTTGTCAATCTCTTTTAGTGTTGCCATTGATGAGTCTATCTTAGATGCAATATCTGAGATTAACTCTTCCTGCTCTGTTACAACATCTTCGTGTGCTTCATTCTTACGAAGTAGATTTACTGTCGTGTATCCGAATACTAATGTTAAAATTGATAATATAACTATACTTAATACCATAACTATTATTCTACAATATCTTTAAACGCGTCGAATACACTTGTTTGGTTAATCCCATTCTTATTGAATGTTTCACCAAGGTCACCCTTCTTAGGTCTACCGGTCGTTGATTTACGAGTTGATTTTATTGGGTTCATTTCTTTCATCCATCTTTCATTCTCATATCTTGCGGCAAATAAATCTGCCGTGTGCATTACAAATGGTATAGATGTTTTTAATGCATCATCTTTATTGTACTTAATGAAATACTCTTTATTGTTTTCATCATACAACCCATCAGTAAGTTTAATACCAATCCATTCTTCTTGGGTACATTGAATACCAAAGTAGTTTAGTAGATAGAATGTTCTATCGTTTAGATTCATCCAATGGATGTCTGAATTTGTTTTGTAAATCTTACCTTGATTCTTTATGTGCCATTCCGAATCATTCTTAACGTAGTAATCTAATTCAGGCGTACCCAACTTACCAAGGTCGTGGTGTAGTGCTGTGAATATTAGACTCTCTCTACTGTAATCACCAACACCGCCTAACTCTGAGTAAAGGTCATACACCTTTAGAGCATTACGTGTCACTCTAAGAACGTGGTCGATGTATCCACCTGGAAATGCATTGTGGTAATGTTCTACCGAAGATGCTGGTGTGTAAATCATACGCTCCTCGAAGTGGTCGTACATTTTATTGAGGGCTTCCAGTCGGTCACCTTCAAATGTTTTGTTAATTAGTTTACGAAACTTCTCATAGTTTTCTAAGAGTTCTTCTGCTGTGAAAAAGTCTAACATATTATTTTAAATTATTTTATCGATGATACCACACTCAAGTGCTTTCTCTGCTGACATAAAGTAATCTGAAGAAGATATACCTTCCCAATACTCTTTATCCATTTTAGAGTTTTCAGCCATAAGCTGATTACACTCGTTCTCTAATTCTTCGGAGAATCGTGCGTTTGATTTAACATCACTCAACTTACCAACTGCAACCGTTGATAATTGGTGAACCATAATCTTAGAGTGTTTAGATGCCGCTCGAACGCCAGTACCACACGTTAGTAACAATGCGGCTGCTGACATAGCTGAACCCCTAACGATGATATTAAACTTGAGACCCTCACTCTCTTGTGTTTTCATAAAATCGATTAGAGCAAGTGTCTCGATTACATCACCGCCCGGTGAATTTAGTAGAATGTTGATAGTACTAATATCACCATTAATCTTTTTTAGTAATCGAACCTTAGACACTACATCAAAGGTTAACCCACTTGTAATCTCATCTTGTATTAAGATTACGTTATCAGTAGTGTCAATACCATAATCAAACTCACGATAATAATTTTTTTGGGTGTCATCACTATCATCAATGCTCTCGTATTTTGCTTTGTATTCACCAGTGGTAACACCACTATATAACTCATCCATTATGTATAACTTGTTTATTTATATACAATATACAAAAAATAATCCAATAATCCAAACTTATTTAACCAATGTATTACGATATGTATGTTTAACTTTTCTGCGAGGCTTTGGGGTTTCTCCATACAATATTCTGGCATCCTCATCCGTTGGGATAAATTCTACTTCTTGCTTTTCTTCTTTTCTTTTTTTAGGAGTTTCTTTAACGCCTTTTTTTCTTTCTTCTGCCACTTCATTTCCAAGTATTGGTACTTCTTTCCCATCACCACCAGCATTGGTGTTAATAGGGTGAACGATAGAATTGCTGTTATTATCAAAATTAATATTGTTAGGAATATCTTCGTCATCATAATTATTACGTTTTACGGTTAGTTTATTTAATGCGATTACCATAGAGATTGCTAACGGGTCAAATACAAATACGATAAGTAATGTAAACCAATTCACAATCACATTCATAGGGCGACCGGTTATCTCAGACATATATCTAAGCGGACCTACCTCTGCTGCAATTTCATTGTTGGATTCCAAGTCTAATACTTGTAAGTCGAGTGAGGTAATGGAATCCGTTGATACCTCAATCTTCCTTGATATCCCATCACGTGATTCAACTGCTGAGGACAATTGTCTTTCTAATGCCCTACGTTGAGATGATGAGGTTGTTGTTATAATCTGACCAGTTTCCTTATCACGATATTGAACTACATTGTTGGATAACCCATTTCGCAATTCGGTGATTGATTCTGATAATTGTTTTTTTTCTACATTAAAGTAATCTAATTGTTCTTGGAATCTTCCCTTCTTCAAATCTATTACTTGAACTTGTTTATCTAATATACCTAATTGGTCAGCAGTCTTTTGATATGCTGATGTTAGGAATCCGTAGATACCTGCCGATGTAATTAACATCAATACACCTACTGCTAAAGTAAGATACCATTTCATCCAACCAGCAGTCTTCCAATTGTTATGTAGGTATGATGCTATTATTAGTTTAGAGAATTCCAATGCACCGGCCATTATTATAACTTCAGTCCGTGCGCCGGCAAATAAGGAACTCAATCCGAACACGGAATAATATGCAGCGGAGCCCGCTAACCCTAATGTACTAATGGACATCAGGAATACAAACATATTTCTTCTATTAAAAAAATTTATCATTTATTTTTCCACAAATTGGTTTTATTAACTCCAGGACTTGTACTTATTATCAACTACGTTTTCACTAAGCAGCTCAAGCCGTTAAGTTAACCTGATAGACATAAATATCAGTAAAATAATTAATAAATTAATTATATCAAGCTTTCCCCATACTATGCCCTTTTGGGTGTTTACCAAAATTGGAAAGATAATCTAAGACAGTCAGTTCTTTCATCTTAGCTTCAACCTCAATATCTAAAGAATGACCATACGTGTTAATCTCAGAGTAGATGTAATCGGAGTGAGCTTGTGCTTTCACACCTTCTTGTTCTAACTGACGTGACTCAGAGTAATGAACTAATGGTTTGCAATCACCCCACGTTGAAATAGCTAACTCAAGTGCTTCTTGTTCAGACAACCCACCGGTATTGAATTTGTGGTGGTGGTAGTCAAACGTAATTGGAATACCAATATGTTCGTGTAGATACATAAGGTCTTTGACCGAGTACATACTTGCCTTGTCATCGTTCTCAACAACCAATCGTGATTGGACTGATTCAGGTAACCTCTTGAAGTTCTTAATGAATCTATTCATAGCAGACATCTTATCACCATAGACACCATTACAATGGATGTTAATAGGGTTCTGATGACTTCTCTCTAACCCCATAAGGTCAAAGTGTTCTCCGTGGATTGAAAGGTCTCTAATCGTGTTATCTACAACTCTATCGTTAGGTGACACCAAGACATTGAATGGGCCAGGATGTGATGTGATACGTTGACCATACTTCTTAGCGAGAGTACCGGCACCTTTAAGAACATTAGCAAATTTATCATAGTCTGGCATTTCTGATAATTGAAACTCACTAGCCCAAGGAACTAAGTCAGAAGACATACGAAATAGTTTAAAACCATTACGTTCATTCCACTTGATAATTTCTACAAGGTCTTTAGCATTTTGTAATGCAAGGTCGGATGACCTATTGATACCTTCTTTAAGGAATGTTTTTTTAATCATACTACGATTGGTAGTAATCTTGTCTTTACGAAGGGTCATATTGATACAGCAATATCCGAGGTTTGTCATAGTGTTTTATTTTACTATATAAAAGTACAAAAAAATAGGGGACTATACAAGCCCCCTATGTTAAATTTATGTTAAATTTCCTCGTGTGGTATATCCTCCGTTTTAGATTGGCCAGTATTTTCATACAAACGTGTTGTTATATCATTCCACACAGTCTCTAACTTAGTATGTGCTTCCTTAATCTTATCATAATCTTTGGTAGGTATGATAGATTGTAGGTCTGAAATCAAGGACTCTAAATTATTTTTATTGTCTTCAGTTAACGATTCTAAGTTTTTAATTTGCTTTTGTATCTCAAACAAATAAGATTCCGCATCGTTTAAAATCTGAGCCTGCTCTTTTCGTTTCAAATCAGCCTCTCTATTTATCTCAGCATCATCTTTCATTTTTTGAATATCATCATCACTAAGACCTGTTCCAGATTCTATCCTAATAGTTTGTTCTTTATTTGTACCAAGGTCTTTTGCAGATACATTTATAATTCCATTAGCATCTATATCAAACGATACTTCAATTTGAGGAACTCCCTTTGGTGCAAGTGGGATGTTTGTTAATTTAAATCTACCAAGAGTTCTATTATCCGATGCCATCGGCCGTTCACCCTGTAAAACGTGTACATCTAAAACCTGCTGATTATCAGAAACAGTGGAGAACGTCTGAGATTTTTTTACTGGAATTGTTGTATTAGATTCTATGATAGGCGTCATTACACCACCCATAGTTTCAATACCTAATGAAAGTGGCGTTACATCTAATAGTAAAACATCAGTAACATCCCCAGCAAGTACACCACCTTGAATAGCCGCACCAAGTGCAACAACCTCATCGGGGTTAACACCCTTACTTGGTGTTTTTTCAAAATACTTTTCAACAGCCGATTGTACCAATGGTATTCTTGTAGAACCACCTACTAATATAACCTCATCAATATCACCAACCAGCAACCCAGCATCTTCTACTGCGTTTTTACAAGGAATCATACAGCGTTCTACTAAATGAAAACACATCTTTTCAAACTCGGCTCGTGATATATTAGCTTCAAAATGAATAGGTGTTGTGCCAGACACTGTGATGTATGGTAAATTAACATTGGTAGTGGTAGCAGCAGACAATTCAACCTTAATCTTTTCAGCGGATTCTCTAATACGTTGCATCGCCATAATGTCTGACCTTACATCAATCGACTCTTTAGACTTTATACTATTGACAATCCAATCTACTATAACCTCATCAAAATTATCACCACCTAATTGAGTATCACCATTAGTAGATAATACTTCGAATACACCATCACCTAATTCAAGAACGGATATGTCAAACGTACCACCACCCAAGTCAAATACAGCAATCTTCATATCCGTATCTTTTTTCTCAAGACCATACGCAAGAGCAGCAGCAGTTGGTTCATTAATAATACGAAGAACCTCAAGCCCAGCAATCTCACCAGCCTCTTTAGTCGCTTGTCGTTGTGAGTCATTAAAATACGCTGGAACAGTTATCACAGCTTTAGTAACCGACTCGCCAAGATAATCTTCAACTGAATTACGTATGTTTTGAAGAACCATCGCCGATATTTCTTGTGGTACATACTCAGTATCATTCGCTTTTATTTTTACCGAATCTTTATGATTGCAAACTTCATACGACACATTTAAATGGTCAGAGTTTAACTCTGAGTATCGCTGACCTATAAATCGTTTTACTGAGTATATTGTATTTTCCGGATTTGTAACCGAAACACGCTTTGCAGGAGCACCCACCTTAACATCACCCTTATCAAATGATACTATCGATGGTGTGGTTCTATTACCCTCTGAGTTTACAACAACCACAGGGTCACCGCCTTCAATGACTGATACACACGAGTTTGTAGTACCCAAGTCAATTCCTATAATTTTAGACATATTATTTCTCTTTAATATAAGTATGAAAATGGGTGGAATAAAACCCACCCATTAATCACACATTCATAACTACTTAACTTTTACATCAATCTTCTTTGCTTTTCTATCTTCATACTTAGGAATAGTAACTGAGAGGATACCATCCTTAGCGATTGCAGATGTTTGGTTGATGTCAAACGCATCGTGAATTTTGTATCTCTTATGGAATGACCGACTTTCCTTTTCAGCCTTAACTTGTAGTGTTCGGTCTTCAACCGTCACCTCAATGTCTTTGTTGGACAACCCAGGAACTTCAAACTCCATAGTTAGTACATCATCTTTTAAATACGCAGTGTGGTCTGAAATTCTTTGTGAATCCCAACCGCCAGAAACCATATCCGAAATCATGGTATGAAATGTTGAATCAAATAGTGTCATATATTACTCATTTTAATGTTAATGTGTTATCAAAAGGACAAAAGTGATACCAATTGTGTATTATAATACACTTTGTCATGTTTAGTGACAAGTTGTCAGTTTATCGAGAATGGAGACGACATACCAACATACTTGTAAAAATGCGTGCTACCTTTTTTAGATTCAAAGATAATAATATACCCATCCATTTGAAATGTAGACACTGTTTTTCTTATTACCTCTTCACTATCACACGTAATCAAGAAATGGGTATCGGTAAGTACAATATCTACCGATGTTGTTGATGGGCTTGAATCTTCATACTCTAAATCAAATTCACCAACAACATCATCATCATCCAAATTAAAGTAATCATACATATACTCTAATTTAGCTATGTCACTCAAAGACATAAAGAAGTTGTATTCAGACTCATCCCAAATCCAATTACCATAATCTTCCATACGACACCCCCTTTATAATAAATATTAACGAGTTCTCTTATTTATCTCGTTTAACATAGACAGTGCGTCTTTATTTAAATACTCACCAGCTTTTACACTTTCTAAGCAAATCTCAATAAAGACCTTCCCAAATTTGTTATCATCAGATAACGTAAAATACAATCCATTTAATTTAGTAACCATTTGTTCGGTATATATTGTTCGTACCGTACCACCCGGATTGTCGTGGGATATGAGATGTTTGATTTTATTTTTAGCAATTGTAAAGTATGGTTCTTTTCTATCCTCTAAGATAGAAGAAATACCATCATCCAAAAAAGTCGAAAGCTCGTTTGTGAATTCCACATCACGAGCTTCCGCTTCTTCAAGGATACGAGATATGATGTCCTTGCTTTCCAATGTCAATTATTGTAGAGTACCAACCCTATACCGTTGTTGAGTGGAAGTGATTGCAGTATCAAGAGTTGTGATAATCTTAACCGCCTCTGCTTTGGTCAATTCAATTTCATAATTACCAACCATCAACGCACCAATCTTCATTGAGTTTTTCATAGGGAAGTCTTCAGGTTTTAAATCAGGATTGAATCCGAAATCAATTGATGTATAGTGTTTTCCGTAAGCTTTTGCTTGCCGTTGAACCTCACTGTCGGTAACTGCGTATGAGTGATTTACAGTTCCACCCCACTGCTTGTTATGCTTTTTCATATTATAAGAATTTATGATTTCTTATAAATAGGTTACACAACTTTAATTAAACTACTTCTTACGATTTCTACGAGAAATTCTATCAAACTTTTTTTCGTTAAAGTCAAACCCTGTTTTATCAGGATGTGTTCTTCGTAAGTTTTGTTTTAACTTAGAAGACTCGTTTGCCCAAAACCAAGCCATTTGAACTGAAGCTTGTGGTGGAATCATAAACTCCTCTCCTATAAACGAACCCTCGCCATCTGAGATATAGTAACCACCATTCCTCATTTGGGTTTTTGCATTCGGATATTTTTTTAGAACTCGCTTTTTAAGCGATTTAAATTTCTTTATATCAATTACCATTGTTTAATTGTTTTGAAAGACCTCGATGAATATGATAGTCGGTCAAGTCTTTACTTACCGAACATTCGGTTAGTATTTTGCCATTTTCTAAATTAGCAGAATATACCCAACCCCTTTTAACTTTACGTTTTTGTGTAACGACACCCACTCGGTAGGTGCCGTTCACATTTACTATTATGTTATCACCTATTGAGTATATCATTGAATAACACTCACAATTTTAGTTTCCATAACCGCGGTTACCTCATACTCTAAGTTGCTGCCTTCAAATTCTGCAACAACCTTCGCTTCGGCATCGGTTACTGATACTGCGTTTACCAAGTACTGTTCGGTAATTTTTTTAACGCGTCCTTTGTCATCTTCGTGATGAACTTTCACTTTAGCAATATAATAAGCCATAGTATTGATTATTTAGATTGATTATAATTATTGTTTAACATATCAAATAGTTGAACCTCATCAACTAATTTGTATACTCCGTTTGGACCACCCTCGTGGTAGTCTTGATGAATGGTGTGGTAGAACTGAACCATCTCCTTACCATCGCGTTGTTTACCAGCAGGCAATACAATGAACTCGTAGTTGTCTCCGTGGTCTACGAACTTAATCCCATCATCGACACCTGTAACTTTGTAGATGTCTTGTGAATACTTTATATCCATAATTTCATTTGTTTGTTCTTCTTCTATATAAGTTATATGAGTTATTGCGGACTGAATCATATCGTTGACCACAAGTCCCTCGTCAGTTGCTTCATATGCAAGTCTGCCATTTGTATCTACCACCATACGGATTAACCCCTTATCGGATAACTCATTTAAAGCCATATCAACCTCATCACGGTGATAGTCATCTAATGTTAATTTTAATATGTCTGATAAGATGTCGTAATCATTAGCGGTCTTTAAACGCTCTTTAAGGTATTGTAAAAACTTCTCAACATCTTCAATCATCATTAAACTGAAGAAATCATCTTTGTAAAGTTCTTTTCTAATCTCACCAAACATATCTTCAAAGTCTTCGTTATAGTGTTGATTCATATTCTTTTATTAGTTGTTCTAAATACACCATAGAGCCGGAGTCACCAATTAACATATCTACTTTTTTATACCTACCAACAACTTCAGCGACTCCATAATCAAACACCATATTTTGAAGAGTAACCTTACTTGGTAATATTCTTTTATTGAATCCCATCTTCTCCAAACTTATCCTTTAGTTTATCAAGAACCCACTCGTTACGTTTCTCATTATACTCTTTTGACATTTTTTGTAAACTCTCATACTCATCATCCGTAATCTTATGACCAGCAACCTCAGCAGATGTGTATGCGTATCGTTTAATATAATAACCTGGTAGTGGTTTACTAAATTGTTTAAGATACTCAGCCTTTGTGTCTAAATACTCAAAGAACTCATCCTCACTTAGGTGAGTCATTTGTTCATCGGTCAATTCATTGTTAGGGTCGTAAATCATATATACAAATATACAAAAAAAATATTAAACATCCAAACCTTTTCTACGCATTTTTTCTTTACAATAAAAATCATAGAGTTCTTCTAAATCCATTTGTTTTGATTTCATCATCTTATCCCAAAGACAAAACCCAAACTCTTCTTCTAATTCGTTCTTCAAAGACCATAACATCTTTTGCTCGTCCTTAAATGCTTCTTCATCGAGTTTAAGTGCTCTGACATTCTTCATCTTAGCGGCAGTGCGAGCCATTGCGTAATCACCAGTCTCATCCATTGTTTTTTGGAAGAGGGAAGCGTACTCTTTACGAGCCGCCTCCGCTTCCGTGAAATAATGAGAGTAATCAAAGTCCCCATTTTGAATCTTGTCAAACAAGTGAGCGCTCGGGGCCAAGCGTTTCTTTTTACCTTTAGTATACCACTTAAATGGATTATATCCCATAGTTAATTTTTATTAGTGGACCTTGTAGGACTTGAACCTACGACCAATTGATTATGAGTCAACTGCTCTTACCGACTGAGCTAAAGGTCCGTGGTGGAGACTCCCCCAATCCTTAGAACGGATTGGAGATGTCTTCAGTTTCAACATTGAACAAGTCCTCATTTTCAGGGGTCTTACCTAAGAACTTTTGAACATATTGTTTCATAAACACTCGTTCCGAGTCAGCACCACCATCTTTGTCAAACATAGGGTAAATAGCCAACTCAGCCGACTCTTCGAGTGAGAACCCATCGTAGAGTAGAGACCCAATCTCAACAGCAGTACGTGTTGAAAGTGCGTTTGACAACTTTGGAGACTCAGACATTAAATCATCACGAGTCATCGAAGTTACCTCAGCAACATTACTTAGAACCTCAATATCAACCGATGGATACATCATCTGAAGGAGTTTAGTTTCTTCATCACGATTCAACGTATCCATTTCAATTGGAATGAATCGGTCAAGGATTGCCCGGTCAAGTGCGCGAGTGGCGGTGTATTCATTACCAATGTTAGCAGAGGCGATGAATGAAACACCATCGGCAACCTTAACAACAGGAGCGTCAGCAGCCTCATCTAATCGTAGGTATCGTTGACCTTGGTCAAGGACGGTCATTAGAATGTTGTGAGCCTCAGGATGGGCCCGAGTCAACTCATCAAGAACAACCACAGTATTTGGGGTGGATATCGCCTTGACAAATGGTGATGGGTTAAACACCGTACCTTTCTTAGACTCGAACTGAGTGTTCCCAATCAAAGTGGTACGTGGGTCTTGAGTAGCACCCAAGTTGATTACAAAGGTATTGTAACCTTCAATAGAATTGGCAGCAGCCTTAGCAGCCATAGTCTTACCACATCCGGCTGGACCGGTCATCATAATATTCTTACCACGAATGATATTACGAATAAGAAGTTTCCACTTCAGCGGATTCATAAACAACATCTGAGGTTTAAGACCCTCAGACTCCTCGTGAATAAACTTGAGGACATCATCTGGCATCTCAACCGAAGCCGGTTGAAACTCAGGAGTTTTTTCATACTTCATAGAAACAAGTCCACCATTGGGAGCAGTGAAGTTACCAACTGGCTCAAGGTTCTCTTCAACCTTTTCTGATGGAACACGAGTGTGACCAATTGAACCATTCTTTAGTGTACCAACGACACGAACCTTCCAACCATACTTAGCCGGATTGTTAGCAGAAGCTCTGGCACGTTTGTAAAGGGAAGACCCTTTTTCATTTAACTCCTCAATTAGGAAGTTAACTTCCTCGGAATCTTGGAACATTAGAAGACCATCTACCTCGACAATCTTTCCGAAAACTGATTTTTGTGCTTTCATAAACATCAATTATTATTACTCATTATTACTCTTTAAATATAGTGATTATTTTGTATACCACCAAATCTTTAATGTTAAGAAATTGTTAAATGTTAACCTCAAACTTTTTGTTTAATGTCTTAGCTAATTGAGACATATTGTTAGTATCGATGAACTCGGAGTCTTTACCATACATTTGTTTGAAACCATCACTACCATACTCATACCCATAGTCAGCAATGTAGTAGGAGAGAACATTCACACCAGCTTTCTTAATCTTAGTGATTTGTTCAGCCGTATGTTTACGGGCAGCAGTACCACCATATGAAATCTGATTGTTATCAAAGCCTGGAAAACCATCTGAGAAATTGATAAGGTATGTGTCAACACCATTTTTAGTTTTGGTGATTTCTTTTAACACTGCCTCGTAACATAGACCCTCTGGTGTAGTCCCATCGGATTGAATGTATGGGAACACTTGTGGAATCTTTGAGAACTTATCTTTACGACTATCGTAAGCGACCAACATCAGAGGTTGTACATTTGACCAATTACCTTGTGAGTAGTAAACACCACGATATGAAATCACAACGTCAATGTTTTGAGTCATCGAAGCTGCCTTAGCAATTGCAACGGCTGCTGTTTGAGTTGTGTTCCACTTCTTACCATTCATAGATGAACTTGCATCAATCGATATGTGTAATACAACCGGAGTTGCTTTATTGACCAACGTTTGTTCGAAGATATCAAAGTTACCAAACCCAATCTCGTGAATCATACGACCACTCAACTTACCACTCTTCAAGCGAGGTGTGGTGTTGACACGTTCCTCATTACGAGTTTTAAGTTTCTTACCAAGTAATGTACCCAACTGAATACCTTTCTTGATATTAACTTCCATTCGTTCCGTAGACCACTTAGAGTTGGATAACATACCAATCATATCCGACTCACATAAACCTTTAGTCAAATTGTTAATGATGTAGGTTTGAACACCATTAGACCCAGTAGACCAATTACTACGATTGAAACCCTTACCAACAACCTCAGACTTAATATCTGCTTTGTCAAGTTGGTCAATCTTATTTTTATCTGCTTTAGAAATCTTCTTCTTCTTTATATCACCCTCTTGGAAGTCTTTTTGTTTCTGAATAGCGTTGTCCAACATTTTCTTTTGGCGGTCTGAGAGTGGTTCGTAATCACCACCTGCTCCGTGTGGGTTAGCACCCATACCATCAGCAGTTACATCAGCGCCTGTAATTGTTAAAACATTATCACCCTCATCGGAGTCACTTGGAGAGGAGTCACCTTTACCACTTGCATCCATACCACTACCACCAGTTGGTTGGTTCTCAGTATCACCAGTCATTGGAGACTCACCATTGGTCTCACCCTCTTGAGGTTCACCCTCACCATTGGATGATGATGGAGACTCACCACTTGACTCCAATTGTTTTTCAACAATCATAAGAATCTCACCAGCAACCTCAAGTGCTTCCCAAGATGTTTTGAGTCGAGAGATGTTACGTAGGTTAAGTACGTTCCAAATCTCACGAAGACCTTTAAGAGCATCGAGGTCACGATTCTCATTAGTCAAGTTGATGATACGGAACATATACGAGTCCCAATCCTCAGTACGATACTCAGAAGATTGGAGACCTTTATCAACCACCTTAGAGTGGAAGTATTTATCATACATAGACTCGTAGTAACCACGATAGCCAGGCGCCGTAGTGTAAACGTGATTATCAATACGTCTATCCTCAACGTAGTTAAGAAGTGATTTTAGATTACTACTAACTATGTTACCAAGTTCATAAGTCCCACATTGGTAACGTTTAGCCATCCACTCTTTATCAATGGTAGTAGGTAGATACCCACGATTCATTTCCGTAAGTGTTGTAAAGTCCGTTAGTGCAATATGAGAACCCTCGTGGAGAGCCAGACCAACAACAGGGTCGAACTCTTTATCATCTAACTTAGCCGATATGGTGACTGACTGACCATCGGTATAAGAATCCTCACCACGACCATCGAAGGTCACTGGGATTGACTTACCTGTAACGATGTTTACGAAGTTACCGATAGACCTTTTGTAGGCCATCAACTTCATTAGGTCATTTGACTTCTTCTCTACTGAGGTCAACTCATTAGACTCATCTTCAAAGATTGAAGAGTCAAGCCAGAACGAGGAATAATTCATTTGTTTTTTCATAGTATATCTATCTCAATGATTACAGTACTAATGTAGTGAAAATATCGCAAGCAGCCAAGTTTCTAATGTTAAGAAATTGTTAAATCTTTTTTATGCTTTTTCTTACGAGTATACGTCTTCTTGGACTTATGGGTTTGTTGAGTGGTCTTTTTACCAATGTGCTGACTTGCCTCACCAGCAGTCCACCCACCATTGAAGTCTAATTTGTCTTGGTATGTTTTCTTCTTCTTCATCACAAATACATATAAATGTAATGAAAAAAACCCGAACTACCAAACGTGGTATGTTAATTAATTGTTAAATTTTAAACGAACTCTATCCGAGATTGGGATAGGGTCTCCGTTCTCATCAATACGAACAAACTTAATATTCGTAGATAAGATTACTGATTGAGAGCCTGAGTAGACATTATGTGCTCTTGCTTCTAAATATAATGTAAGTGATGTGTTACCCACGTCCCTTACATCACCATAGATTTTTAAGAGCTGACCTTCTCTTGCGGGTTTCTTAAATAGACATTCATCAATCTTGATAGTTACCATACGGGGAGTATCAGCAACTTCCATAGCCATAGCCGCACCTGCCGCATCTAACCAAGCGAGTAGTTTACCACCAAATAAATTTGCGTGGAATCCTAAGTCTGATTTCTTAATTGGGTGTGTACTGATTAACTGCATACTTAAAATGGTGGTTCTAATAACCACTCTTTTATTTCTTCTCTTACTGAGTTATCTATTTGGTCTTCCCAAGCAATATTCCATTCTTTGTGTAAGTAATCTCTATGATGTGATAACAATTCATCACCTCTATCGGTGTATGCAATTATACCCTTCAACACAGCGTATGACTTTTTCTTATCAATAAGATCCCAATTAGTATTTTCTATAAGAGTGTACATTATTAGGATTATCTCAGATATAGATTTCTTACCCCAAAGTTTAGATATGTGTTCTTGTTTGTTCATTAAGAATCGTTGAGCGAAAGACCGGATTCGAACCGGCGACCCTGACCTTGGCAAGGTCATGCTCTACCAACTGAGCTACTTTCGCTTATTGAGCGGAAGGGTGGCTCCGCCCCACCATCTTTGAACTGGATGTTCAACGAGTTTCTCTTAACTCCTCTTCCGCATTATAGAGAATGATAACCGGTAGCTTAAATTGAGCGGCCTTATCCCAATCTTTAACCATTCTCTTTGAGCGGGAGGTTGGTACTGCCCCAACACCTTCTATCTGGATGATAGACGACTTTCTTTTAAGTCTTCTCCCGCGTTATTGTTACAATATACAAAAAATATTTTAATTATCCAAATAAAAATTGATAATCATTTATATTGGATGAAATTTGCAACCTAATCCAATCGGAGTTATAATCTCCGGGTATAGTGCACTCCGTTCTAAACACGATGTTTTTAGGTAACTCTATTTGTTCATTTTTTCTAATATGTATCCAATTACAATGACCATCGTGTATCTGATATCCGTGCTTAATCAATTTTGCTATCAACTTTGATTTTGTGGAATTTACTCTATCAATATATTTATACACACTGTCTTTATTGTTAATTAATACGTGTACCCATTTAACACCTAACCCACTAATCTCATACATATCTTTATACAACATCATTTCTTCAATGTTCTGATTTTGTGAGATAATCACACCAACACGTACCCCAGCAGACCCCCATGCTTTGGACATAGAACGTACTACAAATAAGTTTGGAAATCTTTCAGTTAACGCAATGACACTTTCTTCATTAGAGAATTCAATATATGCTTCATCAACTAAGGTAGGTACACCACAATATAGTATCTTTAATAAATCACCACGAGAAATAACATCACCAATTGGGGATGATGGGTTTGATAACACAACAACACTATCTTTTGTTATGTTACGAATGGTATTCTTTACATCAAATTTACCAAATTGATATGGCGTGGTTATAACATCCATACCCATCATATGTGAATATACGTTATACATACCAAAGCACGGGTCTGATAATATAACATTTTTATTGGAGTAAAGTTCAAAGAAGTATTTAATACACCTATCGCTACCATCACCCACCATCAAGTCAACACCATTTGGTAGATTGTAATGGTCTTTTAATAAAAGCCGTACTGACTCAATGTTGGGGTAGTATCTAACATCAGTATCCTGTAAAGAATTTATAAACTCTTCCCAAATAAGTGTTTCCCAAACATCATTACGTTCAGCAGAATGTAACCTTAGTTGAGTGTGTGGTATAACCGGGTTATTCTTTCTCTTCATCTTTCTTGAAATCTTTATATGGATTTGTAGACTCTAACTTATTAATCATACCCTTCATTTCAGAGATTACAAAATCTCTACGATGTTTGGTAGACTCATCAAAAACTCTCTGGTCTTTATCCTTTGTGTTTAGTCTAACTTGTAGTACAATACCCCTGCGGTCTTTGTTAGTGTAGTTAGCGGATGACCCATGTACCATAAGGTGATTAAAGAATAAAACATCACCTGACTTCATAGGTATGTTTTTAATTTCGTATTCATCACTCAAGTATTGAAGTGTCTTTCTTGGAATTCTTCGCTTATGACCAAGGTTGTCACCAATGATATCTTGATGTCCTAATAGACCAAACTTATCAGAACCTGGAATAATTTTCAAACAACCATTGTCTATGGTGTGGTCATCTAATGCAATATAAATTTGCATAAAGTTCTCGTAGTCTTCTACCGAATATCCGGGAGCGTATGTTCCTATATTAGACATCTCTTGATGCCACTCGACAGCACTACCGAAGAATGCACCCTTGTTGTTTACAATGAGGTGATTAAAGGTGTAGTTATCATTCTCAAATAAAGTAGTACAAAATGATTGTATATACTCGTGTTTGGGAACTAAACTAAACACCCCATAATCTACCAAGTTCCCATAACCCCAAGGAACATCACTATATGGAATGTACAATTTAGGTTCAATGGTAGTTAGTTGAGACTTCAATGCAGTTATTAAGTCCTGACTCAGAACATTTTCTGCAAAGTAGTAACCATCGGTTCTATATTGTTTTATAATACGTTCCATAGATAAAATACTTGACTGCGATTTGTAGAGGAAGAGGGATTCGAACCCCCGGAGGTGTGACCCTCGCTGGTTTTCAAGACCAGTCCATTCGACCACTCTGGCATTCCTCTAACTAAACTACCCCTTTAACAATGCTTTTTCAATAACACTATCATCAAATCCACCATACTCCATTCCAAAGTTATCACGTAGAGTAGACAACTTATCAGTAGCATCAGTCAATTGTGATACTAACAAATCAATCTCTTCAGTATGTTGTGGGTGTTCTCCGATAGCTACCGGATTTTCAAAGTAGATAGAGATACGTGCTCGTGCATCCATAATCTCTGCCGTGTACTTTGATTCCAATGCTTGGAATAATCTTCTTGAAATCTTACTCATAACTTAATTGTTTAATCTAATATAAATAGTTTACAAAACTTTAGTAAACTTAGTTATCCGACAAGGACTCGAACCTTGAATGTCTGTACCAAAAACAGAAGTGTTGCCATTACACCATCGGACAATTGTACTCCGTAGGGGAATCGAACCCCTCTCTCGGCCGTGAAAGGGCCGTGTCCTAACCGATAGACGAACGGAGCAAAATAAGAGTAGTCGTTAGGATACGGAGTCCTATTAATAGTAACTTACATTTACCCCTGCAGAGGTGTACTAAACTATTTACCCACTCTATGTGAACCCGACAGGATTCGAACCTGTGACCGTCTGCTTAGAAGGCAGATGCTCTATCCAGCTGAGCTACGAGTCCATCCTTTAATTAGTATTCCGAAGCTGCTAACACTTCAAACCCACCATAACGAGTGTATTCCTCATTAGGTATACCTACTTGAATGTTTGTATCTTCACCTTTGGTACGAGAATCAAAGAACTCATTCTCAACATAACACTCTTCCATAACCAAATCGTAAACGGCATCTTCACCATATACTTCAATGTTGGTTTCGTTTTCGTAGAATTCGTATTCACCCCATACGTTTTCAGTTAGGTACTCAACGAGGTCTTCAGGAGAGTCACCTTCATATGGTGGTTCACAATTACGAAGTGCTTCTACATTAACTTCAATTGGTTCACTTGCAGATGAGATTGTCCAAGTCTCTACTTTACGGACATAAATCTTTTCAGACATAACTTAATATTTAGATATTTGATTTTTTACTTTTTGAATTACTTCGTTGTCAGTCAAATGTGGAATCAAATCTTCCAGTAAAGACTTCATAAATTTTTTAGATTTACCTTTTGAGATGGTTTGATTGGTATGTTCTACTTGGTACAAATGATACGCAATCTCATCAACTGCTTTTAACTTTTTGTAGTACTTATCCAATCGTTGGTCGAGTTTACGACTTCGACCTAAGTCGGTAATAGTTGGAAGTGCTTTGTGTAGTTCATCCAATCTCCCCTTGAGGTATTGAATCTCTAATAGTTTGTGTAGTTCTTGTTCAGTCATAATAGTTCTTTTGATAGTTCAAAATATTGAGAACATTTGTTGTTATCGTGTAATGGAATCAAACTAAATAAAAGCGATGCTGTAATTAACTTTATATTGTTTAATTCTTCTTCGTTAAACTTACTTTCAAAGTATTTTTTAATTCGTTGCCGATATGATTCAACAACATATTTGTCTGATAAGATTTCATCATATCCACATAGGGATTGATATATCTTTGCATAATCATAGTTAGGGTCACCATAGATTCCATACTCACTATACTTAACATCAATAAACCGAACCTCTTCAGTTGGTGTAAATATAATATTTGTAAATACACAATCTCCGTGATAGCTTGATAACTCAAATTCATTCTTCAAATACAAATCCAAACCATTTCGTATTTCAGAATACACAACATCAGCACTATCAAATTTCGAATAATCATATTGATTGTACCTATCATCTATCTTTTGTTGATAGTCAACATACGAATTATTTTTTGAATGCACAAATTTATTAGAATGTAATCGGTCAATAGATTCTAATAATAAGTCAATGTGTCGTTCGGTCAACATATTGTTGATAAACAATTCACTAAACGTAGTGCCCTCAATCTTTTCTATCTCCAAGTAACCATCACCATATGATATCAATTTAGGAAACATCTCCGACAAATGCGTTTGATGAATGTCAGTATAATATTTAGATTCGCCTGATAGCTTGGAATCTTGTGAGTATTTTACAACGGAGTTTTCTGATATTACTATCTTGTTAAAACTTCGTGGTTTGATATCATCTAAATAGAATCCGAGTTGCTTTGACAACTCCATTTTAGGATTCACACATAGGTCATCGATATAGTGATGTGCATATGGTTTACCAAACACCAACTCATCATATGGAATATTAAATTTAGATAGGGTGTCCATAGTAATCTTACCAATGTCTGCGATAACACCACCCACGTTACCATTGTGTGTTCTCATCCTACGAGCAGTATACACAATAATATGGTGACCTGCTTCCTTTAGTTTTTGTAGGTAGTTAATGGTATCTTGAATTGGCTCTACACTTGTATAATCTCCACTTATTATTGGATAGGTAACTAATGTATTATCCAGGTCAAAAACAAATCGTTGAGGCTCTACCTTATACGACTTACTAAACTCAACTATGTGTTGTGGAGTTCCCAATACATAAAAATTAGAAACGGGCATTCCTCTAAACTCCTCACCACCATCAATCATAGATTTTATAACATCAGATGTATATACCTCACCTTGAGTATAGTCCATACTTAAAAGGTATTGGTGTAGTTTCTTAACCGACCAAAATACATAACACCCACTATTTGCATTATCTGAAATCTTCTCTTTCTCTTTGATATGGGTGATGGTGTTATCGCTATCCAATTTGATGTATGAATATATAGGTTTGGGGTCAGTACTATTGAAGTACATAACACCATTATCTACAAGCCGTGCTTTTGATAATACATCCTCATCATAAAAGGTGTCACCATCTAACACTACTAACTTATCATCTTCGGTAAAGAAATGTTCTATCGCGAGTCTAATAGTCTCAGCGGCACCACGGGTATTAGGTACTGATTTTGTTTTTATGTTTGGGTACTTTGACTTAATGATGTTACCAAGATTATGCTTATCCAACGACTCGTTATAAGTGATATACAACTCATCATACTCAGATAGATTTAGATTATCGATAACCCAAAACAAAAGAGGTTTACCCAATACCTTTATTAGAGGTTTGGGTGTAGTATAATTGGCATCACTAAATCGTTTACCAATGCCACCAAGTGGAATTAGGATTTTCATCAACTCTTAGTATCAACTTCGTACAATTTATTAAATGTCTCCAAACTCATTTGCTTACCTTTACTAAATACAAGTTTAGCATCTTCTAATGAATTAGCATCACACGTATAAATTGGTTCTTTTTTAGAATCAGTTTTTGTATAAAAATAATACTTTGCCATATTAGTTTTTCTTTCTGATTGATTCAATCGAGTCCGTAACAAATTCACCCGCGTAAACTCTACTACCAACATTCCAATTTTGATTCATAGTCATAGTATAATCCTCATCATAGGTCTTCCAATCGTAAATAGTGAATACCTCGCCATCGGATACTCGTTCGAACACCCATTCCTTTTGAATCTTACCATCGTTAGAAACCTTACTAAACGTTGGTTCTCCAAAGGTAATAACGAGTTGTTTATAATTAAAGCCAAATAGTCGGTCTTTTAATGAAGTGCCCTTAATAGATTGTAGTGCGCTGTTCGTATTGACAATCTTGTTGTACTTTGACATAATTTATATTTGTTAATGCTACATTAATATACGAAAAATATTTGAATTATCCAAATGTTGATGTTAAATTTTTATCGAGATTCGTATTAGTGGTATCCAAGAATGAATCTAACTCATCACAAGAAATTAAATTAAGATACTCCGTTTTGTTTTGTTGAAGAATATTGAAATCATAGAATTCATTATCCGCTGGCGCAAGTGTCTGACTTCCGTTCCGTAGGATACCAACACCATAGTCAGTATCAACAACACACATAGACAAATCAGAACGAGTTATTCGTAGTTGGTAGTATGCTTTCCAAGTCGT
>Ga0070749_10000732_pt1 | contig 21971 bp, 18 predicted proteins | sample VirMetDEL_Nov_18_FD_75180 | JGI IMG/M metagenome (GOLD analysis project Ga0070749, IMG submission 75180) | Aqueous microbial communities from the Delaware River and Bay under freshwater to marine salinity gradient to study organic matter... | ecosystem: Environmental > Aquatic > Marine >...
AAGATTAACGCTTACCGCCTTGGCCATTGTGCCGTCGGCCGTGGATTTTCCACCGCCGGTCGTGCTTGTTGGTCGTCTTACGATAGCGCCCCGGCCGCCGAGAACGCTTCGGCGGCATGTAGGAAGAATCGACTTTCTTAGCCACGGGCGCGCCGCTCCTCTTTTAGGATTTCCCGGTACGCCTCGAACATGATACGCAGTTGACCGCTGATCGTGCGGCCTTGGTCGCGCGCCATGATCTTGATCTCTCGGTATACCTCGATGGGCACGAGGATCGATTTCCACTTCGTTGTATCCATCTGGACCTCCTACAACTGAGTAGGAATATATACGATATGACGCGCCCGTCAAGAAAAAACCCCGCCGAATTTCTTCGGCGGGGAGTTTAGGGAGGAGCCATGATGGGGGAGCCGCGCTGGCACAGCTATGCGGCCTCCCCCCAACTTGGTCCTATCTCTATATCACACAAACTCGGCACTTCCAAGGGCACCGCCGACTTCATTATCTTGGCGATCTCCATCGCTTCGTCCATGTCCTGCACCGACATCGCGATCTCGTCGTGTATCTGGATCAGCGGAATTCGGCCTGTGGCGTAAATGTCCACCATCGCCTTCTTCGTCATGTCGGCGGCGGACGCTTGGATCAGCCGGTTCAGCGCCTTGTAGGTGTAGGCGCGCTTGAGACGGGTGGTATCGCCGTACTCTTGAATCGCCTCTCGGTACGGCAGCGCCTTGTTCATGCCAAAGGAGGCTGGTTCCCACAGGTCGAAACGGCACTTACGCCCGAGGATCGAGCGGATCGAGCCGCTGCTCGACTTGTCGTCAAGCCTGTTCATCACGCCGTTCATCAGGCCCTTAACGAAAGGAACGCGGTCGTGATACTGGCGGATCAAAGATTTTGCCTCGTCCACGGAGATGTCTAGCTCGTCCGCCAGCTTGTTGACGCCCATGCCGTACATCATGCCGAGGTTAATCGTCTTGGCCTGCTTGCGGGCTATCTTTGCCATCTCGGCGACCATTGTATGGAAGTCTGTGCTGGGGTCCTCGTTGTAGCGCGACACAAACTCAGACGCGCCGGTCAATTCGACTCCTTTGCTCCGCCCATAGACGTGTGCGTAGTGCACGAGGATACGTGGCTCTTGCTGCGAGAAATCGATAGCCGCCCACTGCTGCTCTTCTTCCGGCAGGAAGAGCGAGCGGATCATGGGTCCCAGCTCTGGATCGCGGGCCGGGATTTGTTGCAAATTCGGGTTGTTCATCGAAATACGGCCCGACACCGTGCCGCCGTCATCCGACCTGATCTGGTTAATGTGCGCGTGGATACGGCCGTCGCTATGACAGTGCGACAGGATAGTCGAGATGAACGTGCCGCTGACCTTGTTGAGATTACGCGCTCTGGTTATGAGGCGCGGAAGCTCGTGAGGATGGTCTGACAGGAACGCCTTTGTGAAGGACGGCGCGCCCTTCTCTGTCTTCGGGTAGTCGATACCGACCGCATCGAACGCCTTCGACAGAGACTGGGCTGCCCATATCTCGATGTTGGCCCCGGTCAGTTCCTTGATCTGCTTCATCACAGCCTGCTCCTGTTTCAGGATGTGATTTCTGGTCCGTTCCGCGCGGTCCAAGTCCACTCGGACGCCGCGCCACGTCATGTCGATCAGGACGGGGAGCAGATCGAGTTCGAGATTGGCAATCGGCCAAAGCTCTTCCTTGCCGAGTTCCACGGAGAAATAGGACCAGAGTTCCAGCGCCAACTGGGCGTCGTTCTCTGCGTAGGGGCCGACGAACTGGGCCGGCATCTTCCACATTTCTGCTTTTGGATCGAGGCCGAATTCCCGAGCGGCCTCTATCAGGCCCTTCTCCGATTTAGTCTTGTTGAGATAGTCGTAGCTCAACGAGTTGAGGGAGTAGCTGAAACGGTTTTCGTCAAGAAGGGACGCGATGACCATCGTGTCGATGATGCGGCCGTTTAGGGTGAAACCCATTCGGCGTATCCAGCCGGCGTCGTACTGGGCGTTGTGCATGATCTTGTCGGCGGGACACTCGAAAACCCTTTTGAGCCACTTGCCAATCACGCGCTCGTCCACGTTTCCGCCGCCGAGATCACGCACAGGGACATAGCCGCGCCAATCTTCTGTAGCGATGGCGTAGCCCACCACCTCGCCGTTCCCCGTGGCCCAGCCGGGGCCACGCGTCTTGATGTCGGGGTCTCTCGTTTCGACATCGATTGCGATGCGCTTCGCCTGCGTTAGGTCAGGATATTCAGCGTGGGGGACCCACTCGGATTTCGGCGGGAACATGGCCATTTGAAGGGTCATACCAATTCCCCGCCGAGGGCTGAATAGCCGCAGATATCAATCCAAGAGTCGTCATGGTCAGGGCTCTTTGCGAGCCGCGCCATCTTCACCCCGATCATACACAGAGCTACTTCTTTGGTGGTGACCGGTCTATTGAGGATGACGGACCAGATGTCGGCGATATCCATGAAATTTTTTTGGGCATCACCGTAATCCTTGTTTCGGTCGTGGTTAATCAAACGACCCGCTTCCGACAAGAACTCATCTCTGGTCATATGTTGTAGCTCCGGCTGTAATCTTCTGGTTCTACGAGGAACAGGTTTTCTTTTGTACGGGTTACCCCTACGTAGAAGACCCTGTGTAGATCATCCGCATCGACTTGTGCGGCAGCCTCGGCGGCAGGTGACAAATCGGTCAGTAGAACGACATTGTCAGCTTCGCCACCTTTTGATCCGTGGATCGTGGATATTGTGATACGGGGAGGAGCATTGAACTTTTCCCCTCGGCGCAGTAGCGCCACAATATAAGCTCGTTCTCGATCCGGCAACAAATCCATAGCGTCGTGCCAAATCATATCGCGATCTGCCAGAAGGCCGTGATGCGTGATCAGCGTTTCGAGATCGACGGCGGCGTCATCTTCGAGCGTGGTCAGTTTCTTGAAACCGCGTTGTATCCGGTCGCCTGTAGACATGAAGCTGTAGACGATACGGGCTTCGGCCCCCGTAATTTTGTAGTCCTTCCGCAGGCGCTCCCATGCGTTGACCGCCGTGCTTATCTTCTCGGGAATGGACCGACGGCCGCGATCATAGAACAGCAGACCGAGACCCCTTAGCTCTCCCGCAATCGAGTTGAGCATGTAACCGGCCTGCGCGAGGATCAGCCACGTGCCCTCGTGCATGTCAATTTCCGACACCGTGGACACACGCTGGATGCGGCCCTTCTCGGGGCGCGGTCTATACTTCTTGGGATATCGGCGCACGATGCGCTTGGCGATGGTGTCCGCGATCTCGTGCACGGCCCACGGCACGCGGTAGGACTGTTCGAGGACCTCGGCGCTACCTTCGAGATTGATGAAGTGGTCAACGTCTGCGCCGGCCCACCGGAAGATAGCTTGATCATCGTCACCAGCGGCGTACATCCGCTCAGAATGGGCGTCCAGTATGTGGGCGATGTCCCACTGTAGTGGGGACAGGTCCTGCGCCTCATCGAGGAACGTCAGCTTGAACTTCGGGCAGACCTGCGCTTGCTGCTCTATGAAGACACTCAGCATGTCCGTGAAATCGTAAAGCCCGAACTTGTTCTTGTACTCGGTCAGGGCCTGAGAAACGAACTGGACGAGGTTCCAGTCCTCCCACAGGTTGCTGCTGTTGTACTGCTCGCGCAACTCCACTTTTCTCAGGCGCGCCAGACTGATGAGGCTCAGAATCGGATCGTTCATCTTCATGTTGAAGATATCGTCGTCCGCAGAGTCCGCTACGTTACGAAACGAGTATCCGATCACTGCCGCTAGGTCACGGTAGTGGTTTGCCTGCATGACCTGTTCTGTCCGGATGCCAGCACGAGCCAATGCCAGACTATGTATCGTCCGGAAGAAAGGCAGGTCCTTATCCGGGTCGAGGTTGAAGCGGGATGCTGCCCGCTCCTTTGCCTCGTTAGCTGCTTTCCGCGTGAAGGCAAGAAACGCTATGCTGTCTGGCCGGATGCCGCTCGCCAGAGCGTCATCCACCATATTAAGCAGCGTCGTTGTCTTCCCTGTTCCCGGTGGTCCGAATATTCGGAACATTCTGAGTCCTTTTCTTGCTAACGATCTGGCGCACGCGCTCGCGCGTCAGCCCAAACCGCTTGCCAATGGCTGACAGGGTCATGAGTTCATTTTTCCAGAGATGAACGATCTCCTCGTCCCTATTCATCAGAAAGGAACCTCCTCGTCGTTGAAGTTTGGTCCATCGAACTCGATGTCGGCGAAGCCGTATGCCGGGATCGCCCAGACACGGATAGGCCGCCCCTTGATCTTCAGTAGGACGCTCTGACCGTTTATGTCGCGCAGGCGCTGGGCAATCTTGTGGCTCTTGAACTCGAAGAATTTGTTCTTCCGCAGATGCGCCTCGAAGTCGCGCAAGCGGAAGTAGGTGATCTTCTGCTCCTCGTCGGTCCAAGGCCGGCGGAGCAGAATCTCTTCCCTGTCTTGAGCCTGCTGTAGGTGACGGCAGAACTCTTCGAGGTAATCGTAGAATTGACCGTTAATGCTGGCATCCTCGGCGACCTCTACGATAGCGCTTTCGTTGTCGCGCATCTCGGTCATCAGGGTGCCTATACGCGCTTCCCAGTTCTGCTTGCTCATTGTGCCGGGCATGAAGTTTAGCTGCTCCATGCAGGCGCGCTGGAAGGCCTTCTGTTCGATTAGAGCGTCTGTGTCGAGTTCGAGCGGCTCACCGTTCACGTCTATGAACCAGACGGGCGGTGCCGAGTTGTACTTCCGCAGATTGCCGACAAGGGCGTTCTGCGCGCCGCCCCCTACACCAAACTTTCGCGTGCGGCAGAGAACCTTATCGCAGTGGGCGTTGATCGGCGCATCGCTGCATTTATATGCGTAGTCCTTGCGGCCTAGCTGTTTGGCGATGATGTTGACTTCGCTGAGAGGAAGCGGTGGCTCAAGATACGTGAGGTTATACGTGAGGATTTCCGTTTCCCAGCTATCAGGGAACGCCTTGCGGAGGTAGACGCCGATATTGAACAGGCCGTTGTTGCGGCCGCCCTCGCTGATCTTATTCGCGCAGATTATCTGTAGACACGGCGGCGCGCCTGTCCAAGACGACTGACTGTCGTCCGTGATCTGTAAGGCGAGAAGCGCCTCTGGTGTTAGGGCGTGAGCCTCGTACAGCGAGAAGAATTCATCGAGCGTCGCCGCCGTGCCGTCATCGTTGATGGCATAACGGAGGCCTTCCTCCGCATTGAAGTAAGGCAGGTTCAGGAAGTTTCCGACATCGCCACGGTCCAACCGCAGGGCGACCTGCTTGGGGAAAATCTCGCTGCCGCCATACCCCAGCGCCGCCGAAACCTGCTGTAAGGTCGTCTGCATATCCTTGGCCGATACCCGGCCACGGATGAATACGAAACAATGCGCGCCGCCTGACTTCGAGCGACACACGATGATCGGCAGCTTCATGCGCCGAATCTTCTCGACAAGCAGCTTGTGATCGAGGGGATACTGGTCGATGTCGATGCAGCCCCACCGACATTCGTTATTCTCGTCAATAGGAATTATGCCAAGCGAGCGTTTGCCAGCGAGGTGTTCCTCCCAAGTGCGCGCGGTCCGTGGTTCACGGACGATACCGGCTCTTCCCGTATTTTTGCCATTCGCAGCAGTCTTCTCGATGACGAACGTGCCATGCGCGGCCTGAAGACCGTCGAAAATGGCAGCAAATTTTTCTGCTGACATCTCAACCCCGAGAGAGTAGCGGGGGCTGTCGCCCCCGCTTTATGATCAGAACGGCACGTCGTCGTTATTGACGGTACGAGTCTCGCTCTCGTGCTTTACGACGACATCGCCGGAAAGCACGCTCTCAGAGAACGCCTTCGCACGGAGGTAAACGGCCATGTCCTCGACCGGCCCTTCGCGCGACATCTCCCAGCCATGCCAAGAACCCTTCGAGTTCTCTTCGCTGGCAGACTTGACACGATACACGTGGCTGAAGCGCGGCGGCGTGAACGGGCCGTTCTTCCCCTGCATCGTCAACGACTGGATCATGGAGTTCCATTTTCGGCTCTTCTTTAGCTGCGTGGACTTCATCGCCATGAGCGCCGTCTCGACGGTGCCGTCATCGTTGAGGATCAGCACGAAATGCTGATGCGTCTCCTCAATGTACTCACCGCCGCCGCCGACAACGTATTCCTTGTTGTCATCCGGCGACCGCTGCGTCTTGGGGATATTATCCCCCGGCGCGTAGATAGCCGACGGCGCTCCACTTCCAGAGCCTCGGGGCGCCCACTGGATGAACCGACGCATGTAGGCACACGGGATAACACGGACACCGTCCTTGCCCTTGTACACCGCACCGGACACGGTGTTGTAGATGTCGCCCTTACGCGCTTCCTCAAGCTCGTCAAGGATGGGGTCAAGCCCTGACAGAATTTTGAGGAACGGCAGGGCGAGGTCATCGACACCCATGTTCTGGTTGCCGGCACCAGCATCTGCCTCAAACATCGACGCATCGAATACTGCGACAGCGTTCTCTTCCTTCTTCGCAACCTGTTGCGTAGCCATGTTACTTGCTCCTCTTGATAGTAGCGCGCTGTCCAACGAATGCGCCGAAAAGTTCCATTGGGAATTCATCCCCATTCTCGCAGCGCTCTTTGACGAAAGCGCGTAGCGTTTGGGGGTGAATTTCTGTCTTTTGTTCGGGCAGGTAGCCCTGCTGCTCTGCGAACGACGCAAACGCGCTAGCTTGGTCATCCTCGCCGCGCCCGAACGAACACGTGACTGAGTTCTTGATGATATCGTCATAGCCGTTCTCCCTTAGCCAATCGTAGGCCGCTGGCCTGTTATCGACCAAGATCGAAGCGCCGTATGTCGGTCGGACCTCTATCTGAGACCCGTCATCGAGAGCCAGCTTGGAGAGACCCATCTCGGAGAAGATGTTAGGAAGCTCCTCGTCTGTCAGCTTGAGCATCAGACGCTTTTCTTCCTTGAGCAGAGCCTCAAGCTCGGCTATCCTTATCTCCTTGTCCCGGATTTCTCTCGCCAAGCGAGCTACCGTAGTTAGCTCTCCTTGGTCGATCTTATCTACGGAAGAGGCGGCCGTAGCCTCAAAGTCCTCTTCCATCTGTGACAGAATGTCTGTCATTGCAGTCTCCTTCGTCGTTAAAGGCTCCTGTCGGGCCTTGACAATCCCCTATATAATTCGATATTGTTCCTGCGTCAACAGGAAATCGCATCATGTACGAATTCGAGACGAAGCCGTTCCAGCACCAAGAGGACGTGTTCCGTGGTTCGTGGTCCGCGCCGTTCTATGCACTGTTCATGGAGATGGGGACCGGCAAGTCCAAGGTGGCCATCGATACCATCGCCGCGCTCTACGAGGACGGGAAAATCAACGCCGCTCTTATCGTCGCGCCAAAAGGCGTCTACGACAACTGGGTGCGCGGTGAAATTCCAATTCACATGCCGAAGCGCATCGAGAGGCTCGTGGTCCGTTGGACGCCGGCCAAGACCAAGAAATTCGAGGAGGAGATTGCAGGGCTCATGGACCACGGTCCACGGCACTTGCGCCTGTTCGTCATGAACATCGAAGCGCTGTCCACGCCTCGTGGTACGGCTGCCGCGCTAAATTTTCTCAAGCGTTATCCCGATAACATCATGGTGGTGGACGAGAGCACGACAATCAAGAGCCGCACCGCGACGCGGACGCGTAATGTTGTGGCGCTAGCGGCGTACACCAAATATCGCCGCATCCTGACCGGATCGCCGATTACGAAGAGCCCCCTCGATCTTTACAGTCAATGTCTGTTCCTCGAACCGAAAGCCCTTGGCTACAATTCGTACTTCGCCTTCCAGAACAGGTATGCCGTAGTACAGCGCCGTGCGATGGGGCACCGGTCGTTCCAAGAGGTCGTAGGTTACCGCCGGCTGGACGAGTTGTCGGAGAAGCTCGACAAGTTCAGCAGTCGCGTTCTGAAGGAGGATTGTCTCGATCTTCCGGAGAAGCTCTACATACGGCGCGATGTGCCACTGACCGACGAGCAGAAATCTCTGTACCTACAGATGAAGAAACTGGCGCTGGCCATGTTCGACAACGGCGAACTGGCGACAACGGCTAGCGTTTTAACGCAGATCATGCGGCTTCAGCAGATTTGTTGCGGGTTCCTGACGCCAGACGATGGCGTTACGCAGGAGATACCCAACAACAGACTGAGCGAATTGCTTGATATCTGCGACGAGCTTCAGGGCAAAGCTATCATCTGGGCGACGTGGACACACGACATCCAGAAGGTTGCCGAGGCCCTGCGCGACCGCTTCGGGCCCGAGGCGGTCGCAACCTATTACGGTGATACGCCACAAGATGATCGTCAGATCACCGTCGAGCGGTTCCAAGATAAGGATAGCCCGCTGCGGTTTTTTGTGGGTCAGCCGCGCACCGGCGGATACGGCATTACGTTAACAGCCGCAAACACAGTGATCTACTATTCTAACAGCTACGATCTGGAGATACGGTTACAGTCCGAGGACCGCGCACATCGTATCGGTCAGCGGAACGCCGTGACCTACATAGACCTGATATCGCCCGATACGGTCGATGAAAAGATCATCGGCGCACTACGCAACAAGATCGACCTCGCCGGCCAAGTCCTCGGTGAGAATGCCAAGCAGTGGCTTATCTGACCGGGAAGAAGCTGCCGATACCGCCTCGTACAGCGCCACCGTTTCGGTAACCACGGGACGCGAACGACGTTACAGCACCATACGGGCTGTAACCCGGATCAGCCTCGAAACCGAACAAGCCGCCCGGATTGCCGTAGTCCACGCTTGGTGCAGTTACGGATGGTGCAGTTACGGATGGCGCGCCTAGTCCGCTTATCGCGTTACCAATAGCATTGGACGCCGTATTGGCTACGTTGGTGGCCGTGTTAATTGCGTTACCCACAACATCGTTCGGCGCTACGAGGCTGCCAATGCCTTCAAGACTGACAGACGGTGCTGTCCCGAATTCTGCGCCGGGAACGGCCGTTGTGCTTCCGAGAGCGATGTTCGGGCCGCCGAGGGCGTTATACGCAAAGCCAGTTCCCGGTACGCCGATTGCCGACCCGAAAACGGCCCCCGGATTAACGGAATAATTCGTTTGTTCCGTTAGCGTCGGCGTAACGTAGCTCCGCGTATCAAATGGCGTGAAAAAGTTGACGAGGTCCTGCATGAAGCTGGTTTCTACGGCGACATTTTCGGGGGCCACACCCGTTATGGATTCTTGCGTACCCGGCGCGCCACCCATACCTACGGCAGCCTCCGCCATTTCTACGTCGACAGGTTGATCTACCGCAGGGTCTGTACCGAGATATCCGCCGGCATCCCCGGAACCACTCCCGCCACCATCCCCGCCAAGCAGAAGACGACGCGCACCGAATTCGTCAGCGCATTCAACACCCGAATAGATGTCGTTCAGACCGTCGCACCACGGGGACCGTCGTTTATAGAACACAGCTTTCTCTCCTTAATGCGATGTCCGTACAATGTCCGTACACGTAGTTCAAGCGGTTACCGACATTACGCCGAGTAAATGCGCCGTCCTTCTTGTACAGGCTGATGTAACGATCCGTAAGGTCCCTCTGCACCTGACGGGCGATCTTGAAGCCGTTCTTATACGGCGCGATCATGTCGATTACGTACAAGGTCCCAGATTCGTGGTCCGTGAACCAGTCTTCGGGCCGTATCTTCCGCGATCCAGTAAGGTAGCCCGTCGCAGCGTCGGTCGTGAGGAAGGCGTGCGAATAGAGGCCCACGGGCCGCGTGTCGTCGTAGAACACCGTCAGCTTATCCGCTTGGATGGCGGGGAGGATCAGGCGCTCCAGATCATGGACATACCACTTCCTGTGGATGTCAGACTGGAGCATCAAGCTGATCGCATCCCCGATCATCCCATCAGGCTCCCGATACCCTGCTGACGGATCATGCCTGACGCTAGGTCAGACGGAAAAAGTGCCGCGTACTGCGCTCTCGTCGCTGGATTGGGTGGTGCCGTCACCGGGGGGACCGGTGGTATCGGCGCAGGACGAGCCGCAGTAGCGGCGGGTGCGGCAGCCGCGACTGTCGTGGGACGGACAGTTGCGGGCTGCTGCACGGAGCTTTGTTTCCCGACAGGGGCTGTTTGTGGGGCAGCGGGTGTCGTTTCTGCCTCGGGTGTCGTTTCTGCCTCGGGTTCGTACCTCTCGCGGGTCGTCTCCCGCAACGTGGCGGGAATAGCCGGTTTGACGGAGCGCGTGATAAAGTTACCGAACGCTTCGGCCACCCGTAGGCTCAGGCGCTCTCTTTCCTTTTTGGTTTTGGGGTTACGCATCATCATAGCTAGTTTTTCCGGGTCTCTCATCAGCTCTGACATAACGTCGAGTTTCATCATACCCGGTATCTGGTTGAAGACGCGTCTAGCTGCTTCCGCGCCACGGCCAGAGGCTATGATTGCGCCAGCCCCGCTACCACCGCTCAATAGACTGTGCGCCCGGCTACCGGCCGCAGAACCGACTATAGAGACATAGAAGTCCATGATTGGTCCGGCCTTATCAACCAATTGACCGAGAGAGCCGGAAGCCTCCGCTGCTTCAAATCGGACCATCTCCGTGAGAAGGGTTTTGAGGTTGTCTAGCTCGGGTGCGCTTATAACCCCCCGAGACTTCATCCATTCCGCTAGAGAGAGACGGCCCTCTGAACCTTTCATCGGTTTATATATCTGATCATAGAGGGCACTTGGACTGAACGTGCCGCCCGTGATACCCGCCTTCGTCGCGGCCCATTCTAGGATAGCGGATTTCATGCCCGATATTGCCGCAGTACGCTGGTCCTCCGGTAGGTCAGGGCTATTAACGACCTTGAATAAACGATCCAGCCCACGGCGGGGAGCCTTCCCGCCCACAACACTAGATATCACCGTGGTCGGACTTTCTGCGCCGAGTAGCCGGCCATTTACTGTTCTAGGATTTATAAGATCGTAGAAGCTACGTTGAGCCATCTCTTCCTGTAGCCGTGCTTTGTTTAGAGTGGTGGTCTGGTCAAGAAGGACATTGGCCCTCTCTGCATTAAGCAAGTCGGCTTTCAAGTCTGGGAAAAGATCAAGTACCTCTTTATTTTCCTCGATTGATTTACGTAGCTTTGCGGGATCAATCTGGCCCGTGTCCAGATCAAAGGCAGATGCCCGTATATTACGGAGCACTTTCTGCGTTACGGACTTCACCGACCCCGTTGTTTCTTCTGCGCCTTCTAAACCTTCTCTAAGGGCAAAACGGCCAATATCGTTGATCTGCTTCAGACGTAGATACGTCGGGTCATTACCACCTTGGAAGATACGTTTCGCCAGCAACTCCGGCGCGATTCGCTCCTCGCCGGTCTTCGCTGTAGCGAGAGCCTTACCACCAAACGCCCTTGTATAGGTGTCGTTCAGAGCCTTCGTGTACGCCCTTGCCAGATCGTAAGCTAGCGCGAAGTTTGAACCCGGCTTGAACAAATCAGCCTGCCCCGTCAAGGACTGCAAGTCGTCCATCATCGCATCAGCCATCTCATAGGCGATGCGCGCGTTATTTTCTTTGCCGGCGGCGCTTAACTCACGGCCCATCTGAAGAGCGACACTCCGCATCTTGATAAGCTCGGTCGTTCTCAGATCATCGCTTGGTGGTATAGGGTTTCCCTGCGCGTCAAAGGTATAACCAAGCTCTTGCTTTTTTCTGGCCGCAAATTGGCCTAATTTAGCAAGGCCCTCCGTGACGTAGTCTTTGGCTTCTTGCGGCAGACCATCAAGGTCATCCCAATACTTCAAGAAATTAGGCATTGTCGCGGGGTCGGTAGGGATGACGACCTCGGGAACACGACTCCAAACCTGACGCTCTTTTTGGCGAGCGAAGTCTAGGCTCTGAGCCACCGTATCATACAGACGTTCAGAGAGCGCGATGTTGGATTCAGGCGTATCCCCTCTAACCCGGTAGAAGGCCGTCAGGACGGTATCAGATGCACGAGCAAGGTCATCGATCATCTTTTGCTCAAAGATGCCCGCTGCCATATCGGCCGCCGCCTTCATTGCCTCTTGGTCGCCCGTCTGAGCCATCGCCAAGATGACATTTTTCAGTGCCTGTGTGGAGGCCTTCGCCGCCGCTATACGCTCCCCGCCAAGGCCTGAACCTATTTGGTCGAGCGACGCCTCGATGGCCAGAAGGGTTGGGCTAGCTGCTTTCATACCGGCGGTCTGGAGAATGGGCTTGCCGCTATCGTCTACAAGGTACTGCGCTAGTTCCTTCGAGGCCAGACGTTCGATGATGGCGTTTACGTCCTCTCCCCCCTGTTCAAGAAGAGTTATGATCTTCCTTACCGCCTCTTCTTGCCGTGCGCGCTGGCCAAAACCTGCCCCCGCCGCGACCCCCTCAAGACCCCCCGATTTGTATCGCTCGGATACACCTTTGAAGAGTTCTTTAATCCTCCCGAAATTACCGAGAATAGCGGTGGCCGGCTGGGCTAATGATGCGGCTGTCGCGCCACCGAGTAATTCTAACCCGACACGGGACCACGCCCCGCCGGGGGCGTACTCCTCCGCAAGACCCGCACCGAGGGTTTGGCCCGTTCCTATAATTCCTTCCGCCAACGTGGTGGCGATGGGTGCAGCACGTGCCGCTTCCCCAGAACCGCCGACCATTCTGGCCGCGGCGTCCGCGAACCGAATTGCTCTGGTGGGGCGCACGGGGCCAACGGCAGGCCTACTGGCTAAGTTGGCTACGTTAGCCAGATATTCCGCAGTACCCAAGTTGACTTTCGACGGCAGCATAAAGGGGAGGGCCAACCAAGCCAGCGCCCCCATGCTGGTCTTACCCATTTCATAGGCAGCGGTATGGCCCGGTAGGATCGGGCGTTCTTTGCCCATGAGCTTATCGGTTATATACTCACCGCCAAACTGACCGCCTAGAGCACCAACAGCGCCTCCGGCACCCACAACTACTAACTTCGCCAATGGGTGCGCCAAATAAGGCGTAGCGAGCGCAGCGGCTCTTCCGCCCGCAAGCGCGCCAGAAAAACTCAGCACCGAGGGGATTGCCGCTCTTTGAACACCTTCAAAGAAGGTGGCTCCCTCAATAGGGCGTCCCTCAGAATCTTGAGCAAAAGCGCTAACTATCTGCTCATCGCTCATGGCCCTTTCTCGCGGGGACAGGTTTGCGGTCTCCGGCATCCTGTCAAAATACCCCGCCGTTCCGTCCCGAAGACCCTTGTACGAGAAAAGAGCAGGATCAATCCCCACGCCGACCTCTCCCGCTATCACGGAAGCAATCTTGCTCGCCGGGTCCCCGCTCTCAGATGAGAACAACCCAGTGAAATAGTCTAGTTGGGGTTTATCCAAGGTCACTGGAAAAAGTTCAGGTAGGGGCTGCTGTTCCCCAACGGGTTCCTGCGGCTCTGGCTGCGGCGCGGGCTCTGGCTGCGGCGCGGGCTCTGGCTGCGCCCCAATGGTGACCTGAAGCGGCTTCCGCTCAGGTGGGGACACATTTTCCAGATACTGGAGGACCGGATCAGTTTCAGCCATTGTTAATGACCCCTACTCTTAGCGCTTACGGCTGTTTCTGGCGTAGCAAATTTTGGAATGCGCCTACAGAGGAGCCGCTTTTTGGTGTAGCTGATACCGGAACATCTTCCAGCAACGACAGAAGCCTATCGATCTCGGTATTGTTCATAATGGCTTGGTCTATAGACTCGGCGGTTGCCATCGGGGATTGGATACGTTGGAGATTGCTCCTCCGTTGAGAGAGCGCAAGGTTCTTCAATGTCACAAGTTTCTTAGCTTCGGTCTCTGGCGAGGTCCAGAACCGGTCTGGGTCGGGGAATAGTGTACCAACTTGTGCCATTTCTGCGACAGGGAACTTGTTGTTGACGACTAGCGCAGAACGACCAAGTATCATTACGCCGCGCAGGTAGTTGGCGTTCTCAGGGATTTTCTCGAAGACCTCGAACGGAGTTAGACCGCCTACAACGGCGTTAACGAAAGTGCCTATCCGCGCATACGGGCCGGTGGCTGTCCTTGCAGAGTACATAGCGTCGCGGACCAAGTTCAGGTCGTTCTCAGAGAGCATCGTCGGTTTTTCCGCCGTGCCCCCACGCATGGGACTTACTCCCGCCTGATATAGACCTAACTGCCGGTCCATCTCATCTAGGGCCTCTCCGGCTACGGCCTGCATATGGCCCTTCGCAGCGTAACTTGCGGCGTTTTCCGGGCTCAACGGCGTAGCAGTACTTGGGATTTCTTGGGTAACCCCATTTTCATCAACGTAGCTGCGACCCTTGTTGTAACTGAGGTATACCTTTCCATTCGGCAGTCGATACGCGGTCGGGGTCACGACGGCGTCTGTACCGATATTCGATATGGTGAATCGGCTTGACTGGTTATCTACGTTGTACCGGTTGATACGATTGACCGCCGCCATACCCTCCGTTGTATTGAGGTCAATGATCGTCTTCGTACCGTTGTCCGCGTCGCTAAGGACTCTGTAATCGGGATTAATCTTCACGTCCTTTGGTATAACGACTTTTGCTTTTCCATCCTCTATCACGACGAGTTTGCCGTCCACCGCCATATACTCTGGCTTTGTGGGGGCCGTGAATATGGGGGTGGCTTTGTTGTTCTCACGATTAACAACAACAATGTTGTCCCCGAATTTAATTATCTCGTCTTGCTTGCGTGTGCCTCGCAGCAGAGATTGGGTTTCCGGGGGGAGTTTGTTAAACTCATCCGGGGTCATACCGAACTTACCAAAGAAATCTTTCTCGCTCACGGTATCCGGTACGCCGAAGTAAGAACCGGGATTTTCCGCCATGAGTTTCTTGGCGGCCGCATAGTCAGCCGGGTTATTCACATTGAATACCCCCAGAGCAACGCCCTTCGAAGAAACTACGGTCTGTGGTTTAACCTCTTGTGTCTTCGCCCGCTCCCTAGCGACAGCCTCTGCCCTATCCGAAGCCGCCTTCTGCTGCTGTAGTAGAGAGGCCTCTGCCGCCTGTATCGCGGCCAGATCAAGCTGCCGTTCTGCCGCCCGCTGCTGACCAGTGAGGGCCGTGATGTTCTCGAAGGTCTTGGCCTCTGCCGCCGCGCGGGCAAGGTTCTCCGCCGGGCTGCCGCCGCCAGTGCCGGCCCACTGAAGGCCCAGCTTGGCAATTTCAAATAGAATACTGGCGTCGCGCTGCTGCTTGGCCTCCTCCGGGTCGCCGAGGATGGTGCGATACACGTCCTTCTTCTCGGCGAAAACGTCCTTCAGCGCGGGAACCCCCGCAATCATACCCGGAAGGGCAGGCTGCGCTTCTGCTGCCGACTGCGCTTCCGCTGCCGACTGCGCTGCGGCTGCCGGAACGGGAAGAGGGAGGCCGCGAGCCTGTGCAGCCATGTTTGCGCGACCAACCACCCCCTGTTGAACAGATGGCGGGAGTCCCACACGCGGACCAATATACTGATCCGGGAACCCAGCTACCCGGTTATCATTCTGCGGTGCGAAGTACTGGACTTCGCCGCCCCGGCTAAAATTTGCGGGCGGCTGGCTGCCAGCCTCCTGCATCATGGGCCCCGCCGGCATCGGTTCGGGAACCGAGGCTAGAGACATGACGCCTTCGGCCATATCCCCCTCAACCGGGGTCGTCATTTCTTCGGCGGCCAGACCGCCGATCCCCTCGTCAACCGCCGCCATCTGCATGATCGGCTGGACCAAGGCCAGAACTGAGTCCGGGGTCTGCTGCGCGTCCTGCTCACCAACCACGTTAGCCAGTTCCGCGCGCCGCTCAGTGATCGTGGCCTGATCACCACGGACCATGTTCATCATCTGCTCAAAATCTTGAGCCGTCTCCGGATCGCCAATATCCTCGGCAGCGGCAGCGAGCATACGCTCCATCATCACCGGGTCGATGTTCTGGGCCATCGCGCCAAGGCCCTGCTGGATCGACTGTGCGCCGGCCGCTACTTCAGGTCCGGGAGCCGTGGGCATCAGTCCGGCGGCAGCTTCCATCGCCATCGCGTCATTGTTCGCGGCCATGCCGCCGTTCGCATAACGATGAACCATCCCGCCGTGACGATAGCCTTCAAGATCGCCACGCGGGGGATAATAATCCTCACCGGGCATATATTGACGGAGATAATCGCCCATCTCCTGCTGCGGGATGCCGCGCGGCAGTACCTGACCCGCGTCCTCAACAACGGGAGCCTGACGACCGCCTTGGATCATCGGTCCGAGGGCCTCGGGCATTGGGATGAAATCACGCTGCTCGGGCATTGGGACATATTGAGGGGCCGGCCGCAGGGGGCCGGTCATGTCGGCCTGCATGCGGCTCAGGGAATCAATCTCGTCCCGACGAGGCGGCCGCCCGTTCATCTCCGTGAAGATACGAATAGCTTGCGCCAAAGCCGCGTCACCGGGGCTGCCGCCCTGCTGCATACGGACGACACCGCCGTTACGGAACATCTGGCGGCTCATTACGTCGCGATTCATCATCCGAATAACCCCGATTTAGCTGCGCCACCAGCGGCGGCAAGACCGGCAATGCCGAGACCAAGATACTGCTGCGCCGGCGAGACCGCAGGGGAAGTTGCCGTCGCGATAGTTTGCTGCGTTGACGGCGCGCCTTTGTAGATATCAGACAAGAAAGACAGCCGCTGGTAAGGCTCGTAAAGCTGCGCCAGTTCGGACTGACGCTGTGCTTCGAGAATAGCCTGCTGCTGGGCCTGCTGCCGAGCACCCATCGTATAGAGCGCTTCCTGCTCCCGAAGTCCAAGGTTCTGGGCCGTCTCACCAAGAGCGGCCTGCCGCAGACCGAGGGTGCCGAGGGCCTCACCGGTCTGAAGACCCATCGTACCGAGCGTCTGACCAGCCTGAAGTCCAAGGCTACCAATCTGCTGACCAGCCTGCTGGCGTCTCAGCATTTCGTTCTGTGCCGCCTGCTGGGCCTGAAGGAAGTTTGCCGCCTGCGCCTGTGCGAGAGCGGAAGCCCGGTTACGGCCAAGTTCGCTCTCCATCACCGCCGAGCGGCTACCGCCGAACGCGCCGGCACCGGCCGCCTGCTGGCCAAGCTGCGCCTGCTGGATGTTGTACGAACGGTTGATTTCGTCAAAAACCGCCTGCTGGTACGGGTTCATGTAACCCGAGATCATCTCCGGCGTCAGAGCGCCCGCGCCGGAAGCCAAAAGGCCCTGCCCTGTACTGACGCCGGGAGCAATATAGCCCGTTGCGGCATCAAGAGCACCAGAAATCGGCGCATAGGCGTCGCCCGTCGTAAAGCCGGCTTCGGTAAGATAGGGCTCGTAAGCCCCAATGCCCGCTTGGGCGGTATCAAAGGCAGCCTGCTGGAGGCCTGAGATGCCCGCTACCTGCTGGACAGGGAGCGTAATCGGCTGGTCGGAGAGCGCTTTGGCGGATTCAAGGAGGCCTAGCTTGTAGGCCTCAACTTCCGGCGCTTCCCGGACAATTTGTTCTTGTATTTCGGCCATTACGAGAGCGCCCTTCCACGCCGTTCGAGGTTTCGCATCATGCTGTACATGTTACGAATTCCACCCCGCATGTTACCATCTGGGCTCGCGCCGCGCACCGCATCCGTCGTCATGACAAACTCGCCCGGCATAAGCATCGCGCGGACGCTGTCCCTGCCCGGAACGCCCTCATCCGGCATGATACCGCCTACCCGACGCGGGTAGACCGCGCCGCCCTCGGCCGCCGCCATCACGGGCCTCCGGAAGGGGGCATATGTCGGTATGCCACGCGGCGCTACGGGAACCGCGCCGAAGGTGGTTGGAACCCCATACGTGACGCCCGTCGGAATAGTCGGGGTGGTGGCAGCAGCGCTAAGTTGGTACTTGTCCCTGTCCGCCGCGAGAAGTTCCGCGCCCGTCGGTCCTTGGGCCAGTTGCAGGGGCGATTCTTCCTGCTTTGGTGTATCAAAGAAGCCACCGGCAGCGGCCGCGCCCAATCCGAGCGCCGCAGTCGGGCCATATTTGCGAAGCAAGCTGGGCGCGCTCTCGGCAACCTTGTCCCTAGCCAACGCTAAAGCAACCGTCGGAGAGGTGCCGGGATTAGCGTCAATGACTGATTTATAAGCCGCTTCCAGCGACATAGGTTTCTGGCCGAACATCGCCGTTTCCGCCGTAGTTAGCGACGGGTTCTTAACGGCGTTGACTAGATCGGAGAAGAAGTCCGACGGCTGCGAGGGGGTCACCGTCCCTCCAGAGAGCGGCGTCCCTCCAGAGAGCGGCGTCCCTCCAGAGAGCGGCGTCCCTCCTACCTGCGGCCGGTAAGTTCCGAGTACAACATTATTCGTTCCGCCCGAGGGCGGCGGAATGTCTGACGAAAGGGTAAAGGTTGGTGCGGGTTCTGGGCCGAAGTTGACCGCCGCATCTCTAACCCCCTCAACGGAGGTGCCAGTTGGTGCTGTCGCTTCGGGCGCAGACCCCATCAAATCTTTATAATATTGACCGCCGGGCTCGAAGAGCGACCCCTCGGTGAAGAATTCACCCGAAGACAGGGTCTTTCCCAGACCCGACGCCGTCTGCGCGAAGCGACCCGCCGGGTCGGTAAACCCGCTGGTAAGGCCCTCCATAAACGAGCCGCCAGACAACGAACTGCTGAGACCCGAGCCAACAGCGCCCACACCACCAGCAACCAGCGCGGACATAGCCGCCTGCTTCAGGTCACCGCCGTTGATCAGGGTCCCGATACCCGAGCCAAGCGCCGCACCGAATACAGGACCCAGCGGCGTTGCGGACAGAACAATCGGCAGAACAATCGGGGCCGCCTTCTTGAGGACCTTGCCGACGCTGCTAACTGCCGATTTGACCTTTTTGACGATCTTCGAGAACCAGCCAAACTCCATAAGGCCCGTCTCGGGATTGAAGGAGTTCGCCGAACTACCGACTACATACTGCTCCGGGTCCTCAATGCCCATCTCGCGCAGATGCGAGAAAATAGACTCACGAAGCTCAGGACTGCGTTCGATCAAGGGCCGTGGTACGACGATCTCGCCCGGTGCAAGGTGAGCCACGAACTGGTCACCGCCGCGCCCATAAGAGGCCATGCGGCGCGCAACATCACGAAATTCCGCGACACCCGCGTCACCGTACACGGACCGCGTTTCTTCGTCCTCAAGCCGCGCGATATCCTCGTCATCCATGACGAAGTCAGCGATACCGCCAGACGGGATGATTTCCTCTTCAAGTTCCTGAGCTACAGCCATCACGCTGCTCCGCCTTTAATAGCTTCAGGTACAGTCACTTTGATTACTATACCCTTAGCCTCGTCCCCAGTCCACGGATTACCGCAATCTGGGCAATTTCCATTCGGATAGCTCAAGATTTCCTCTGGCGTATCCACTAAGTTGTCGCACGTTACACACTTGACAGTAGAACGGCTGGTCGAAGGCGTCCACTGACTACCGTCCGACATAACAATCATACCATCCACCATTCCACGCTCCTTACGGTGTGCTTACCGTGACCGAGCCAACCGATCCGGTTGAACCCGAGCCTGCTACATGCGGGCTAGAAAGAAGAGAAACCTTAACAAAACCATCTACTTGGAAAAGAGAACCCTGCTCAAGGCCGACATCGTTGGTCGGGAGAGCCGTCAACGTAAGCGTCGTACCCCGCATAGCACCCGGCTGCTGTAGCTGGATAATATACGTCGTCAAGAGCCTCACCATATCAGAGAAATAGTCCTTCCGGTATTCCACCGGAGGAACTGCAAATCTAGGTGGGACTAGATCACGCGTACTCATCGGCGGCCGTCCGGCCGGATTTCAAGTCGCGTCGCGCCGAGCCGCCAAGCCACCCCGAGGCCATCCGTCTCAACACGGAGACCAAAAGCGCGCCCTCGCGCCCTAATACGGTTCTGGGTCGCCGTATTCGAGACGGTAGTCGATACAGAACCCGTGTAGCCAGTGCCCGGAAAACGCTCTGTATTGACCGTAAATGTCGCCTGCTGGAGCGCCATATCGCTTGATTTCTCAAAGCTGATGTCCGGGATCAAGCGGCTCGCAAACACAAAATTGTCGCCCTCGGCGATCTCCAGCGGGCTCGACTGGATGTAGGCCGTCATGGCCGAACCATCGTCGTCCGAGCCAATCTCATGCTCATACAGATAACCGTTGAACGCCGCCGCAACAGGGTATGGCTTCAGGCCACGGTCCAGCCACGCAGACCTAGAGAGCGAGCCAAAATACCAAATCTGCTGCTCGTAGTTGTACGTTACATATTTGTTGTTGTTCTCCGAGTCCGCCGACGGGTAGAACCACGTGACCTCTCCAAACGAGGAGTTGACGGAGGCAAACACCTTCTCCGATTGGGTCGTGTTGAAGTCTTGGAACACCGTATCGCGCACCGCGCAGGGCAGCGGAGAAACCTGACCGTCGTACAGGTAGAACTTGTCCCGGCCCATCCAGAAGACCGCGTCTCCTACAGCCACTGCGGCATTGGGGCCGATAATCGTCGTATTCGCGCTGATTTGCGTTAGACCGAAAGTATACGGCGCGCCGATATACTGGAGCGAATGTACTGAAGAATCTGTGATGATTATAATTTCTCGCCGCGTTTCGACGCCTTGCACGATCTCAGAGCCGTTACCGACGATCAAATCACCTGCCGTGTTCTCAGGTGTAGGGGCCCAGTCAGCGGCGTTTTCTTGGTCGGACCAACGAATCAGAAGTTTATCTTGCGTGTTGGTTGCATCCCCATACGCATCGCAACCCAGAGCAATAACGTGTCGGTCACGGTCAGATACCAACATCTGACGTGCGATAGTCGGCGCATTACTGTCTAAAGAGGACAGCGCGACACCGCGCGTAGACAAGAGAGAGTCGTAAGCCCAGTAATATATTCCGCCGTCACGGATGTTGTAGACGAGGTCCTGACCGAAGTTGTCCTGTTTCCATATGCGGATGTTACCTCCGCCCGCTACCACAGTAGCGGCAGAGCCCCACGAACCACGGCTCCATGTGCCCGCGCCCCAGCCCGTACCGGGGACAACGGTGTCGGTACCGACATTGATCTGATAAGCCGCGACGACCGACCCGCCGCCGTTGCCAGTATCCGAGGAGTTAGCGGTGGCCGACACCTGAATGGTGTATTGGTTATCGTTCGGAACCGTAAGAATTTCGTATTCTTGGTTCAGCACCGCTGCGGTTACGTTGCCACCTAGCGATACAGCGTCGCTAAAGGTTACAAAATCACCCGGAATACAGCCGTGTGCGTTGTCCGATACAGTTATCGTTGAGGAACCGTCTACTGCTGCAAAAGTTGCCGTTCCGGTCGTAGTGGCCCGCAAGGGCGTGATGTCGTAGTACGCTTCTCCCACTTCCACATAGAACTTTAGGTTAGTACCGACCCCCATAAGCTCTGTACCGTCCAGCGCTTTCCAATTATGAAGAGAACGGGCAGTACCAAAGATTTGCGCGTTGCTGTATTTGACCCAGCCGCCGATCTTTTCGGGGAACCCAAAGCGAAAGCGCACTTTATCGCTATCTTCCCAGCCGCCTTCATTGGCATAGGAAGTGAATTCTGTATTAATCCCCGGCCGATACTGGAGCTTCGTCAGGGGCATACTTGTCTACTCCGTGGCAGGCCAGTTATAGATCGGAGCGTTACCTGTCGGATCGCCATTCGCGTCTACAGGCGTATCGAAGAGGCCGATGAAGGCATCCAGCGTGGTGCACTGGGTTATCTGATCCTCGATAATCCCGGCAGCCAGACGTACCTCGTTGCGGTACTGCTGAATGTCAGCCGGAACTTCAACACCGGTATCCGCCTTCCGAATATACGCCCAATCGGTGGCGGACAATAGCGATCCCTGCGTCTGCTTCGTCTGGGCAATCCACTCGGTCTTCAGGCCGGGGGTTGATAGCTGCTTCAGGGTAATCGGATCAATAACCGGAATACCTGCATCATCAACCGTCGGAATGTCTTCCAGAGCCTTCGGGACGGTCGTG
>Ga0070749_10000740_pt1 | contig 21874 bp, 26 predicted proteins | sample VirMetDEL_Nov_18_FD_75180 | JGI IMG/M metagenome (GOLD analysis project Ga0070749, IMG submission 75180) | Aqueous microbial communities from the Delaware River and Bay under freshwater to marine salinity gradient to study organic matter... | ecosystem: Environmental > Aquatic > Marine >...
CCACACTTCCCAATAGTAGCCAGTCGAGTTTCCATCAGCCGTTTTGCGACACGTGATCCCGACAATTTCTAAATAGGTCGCCGTGTGATTGAGGGATGCAATAGTGGCTTGCACATAATGATCGTCTGTATCAACTGTCCCTGTATAGGCTCCTGCGTCGTCAGCCCCTGATGAATTATAGGAAGCCACATTACTGACAATTTCCCATGATGTTCCGGTGCCATACTCTGTCCAGGTCAGGTCACATGTCAGAGAAGTTGAGTCCACACAATTCCAATCTTCTGTGATCGTGGCTCCCCACGAGATCGAGCCCCAGCACAGCACCAACACCAGACTTGCTAAGAATCGTCGCATCATTGCACATCCTCCTCTTCGGTTAATCGCTCAAACTATTAGCTGATATTTGCAGCAAGGCCGTCCCGCTCAATCGGATGTCGGCAATCTGTCCAGGAGCCGCCGAGACATTGCACTGTCCTTTGACATGCGCGCCCGCTGCCAGCGTCCCATTTAACGTAAACGTCGCACTGGCTGATTCTGGTCTACTTTGCGTGTCAAACGTCGTAAAAGAAACGGACTGTTGGTTCGTCGTATCATGCGCGGCGTAGGCATCTGTGCCTGGCCGAATGGCCTTCGCCGCGCATTGCAGGGTAAATGTTCCTGTCGGGCTCGCGTTCTTATTGACGGCAATCATTGTGATGGTCCACGAGGTGTCCTCTGCGATACGCGTGACAACTGGCAGATCGAAGGCGACGGCATCGCCAGTAGTATCCGCGCAGGTGATCCACTCGGCCAATGGATCATTGGCCACAATCGACTCCTCGGCCACTGCACAATCCCCTGATGGTCGCAACGGTACAAACACGGTCAGTAATGGCTGATGAATGGCATCAAACCGATATTTGTCATTCTGCGAAGATCCGCTAGGCTTGAACGTCAACATATCCACTTCATTGGCTACATCATAAAATGCACCAGTTTTACCAGGGCTGATTTTCAGTTTGCGATTCATCGCAACGCACGGCTCGATTGTTGGCCCATCAGCAGAATGGTAAAAGGCCTCAAGACATTCAGTATCACTGATGCCTATTTGAACCGGCTTCGATTCGCTCGCGCCATCAATTTTTGGTCCATTGTCGAACCCAATATCAAGCGTGACAGTATCTCGGGCGGAGATGATTGCTGAGGCTATGGCCGATTCAATTCTTTCGTAGTAGGCTTTCACGAACGCGAGGTAGAGTTTATAGATACTGGTCGAGGAATTATGGGCGCTGGCATTCGTGCCATCCTGCCCGCGCACAATCGTCAAGACATCGCCGCTGCGGTTCGTGACTTGAATGATCTCGACATTCGGGTCGAGGTCTGGACTGCCATAGATCGTCGCATCCCACCAAACGAGATAGAATGGAAAGGTTGAAGGGAGCTTGCTGCCGTCGCCAGTTGCGAGCGTGATGGATGTGACCGCGTTGTCGTAACCCTGCGAGGCTGTCACAATGGCAAAATTCGTCACAGGGTATAATTGCGTGTCCGATATTTGCGCGTGCGCCCGCTGATAGGACAGAGGGCAGAAGAGAAAACAGAGAATTAAGATCGCCTTGAGCAATAGCCTGTTCATTCCTTCACCCCCGTTAGACATACTCAATACTAACTTTTCCATCTTTTCCAGCCTCTCCATTATCAGTTCCGCCGCCCCCCGCGCCGCCCGCGCCTCCTGATGGAATCGTGATAGTGTATGAATCGCCAGGCGTTACGTCGATGACTTTTTCGGCATATGCTCCCGCGCCTCCGCTCCCTCCTTGGCATGTCGCTGAACCATTCCAATACACGCCGCCGCGCCCGCCTGGCATTCCGCGCCCTGGCAGAACAAGATCACCAATGCCAACCGTGGCATCCGCTCCATTCTTACTACTCAGCGCATTGATGGGCATCGACGCAAAAGGCCCACCGCTCCCGCCATTCGCAGAGACAAGGGACCCGAACGAGGCCGCCGCAGGCGAACCTCCGGCCTCTTGATCTATTGGCGTGAATGATTCGCCAGAACTTGCCCCGCCACCGCCTGGACCCCACACGCGGACCTTGGCGCGATATTGTCCAGCCGGAATCTTGAATGTTCCGGATGAGAGTGTTGCGACATGATTTTTGAAAATTCGTGTGTCCGTTGTCGAAGTGACTGCGCTGCCGCTGGTGGTTGCCGTGCCAAGTTGCAATGAAGAAGTCGGCGGCGTGCCGCTGGTATTGTCTTCGATTTCCAGGCCGCTAATGAGCGTGCCGGAATAGACGAGCTTGATAAAAATGTATGAGGTATTCGAGGCAGGCAATGTAATGTCCGTCGCGGGCCATTCGCAATAATGCCCCTCAAGGATCGCCGCTCCGGCAGGAATCGTAATGGTCAAATCAGCATCGCTGGAAGGGAGATTCCCGCCTGTCAACATATAATTATTACGGCGAGCGACTGAGCCCCACCGTTTGCGGGCTTGCGCTTCGAGGAACTTGTTGCCATCGCCTGCGCTCCCACCCACGCCTGAGCCGTAGACATCGTTTTGAGTTGGCCAGATCAATTCGCCTGTGGTCGCTGTGCTTCCCATTCCTTAGCCTCTATGCTTGGGTGATTTCCCATTGATAGACGATGATTTTGCTCGCGTCTTTGGCTTTGTCGGCATGAACGACGCGAGATAACATCTGCGTGTTATCATTGAACAGTCCCGCTTCCCTGAATGTCACCCCGTTGCCTTGCGTCGTCCCCATGATATAGCGGGCAATCGCGATGCCGTTGGTCGTGTCATCGTCGACGCTGACGGAGACCAGAGGACCCCTAATGACTTCCTGATAGAGCGCCGTGTCACTGGCCGCCGCTGCGGTGTTATTCGTACCCGCTGCGAGGTATTGCACAAAATGGGTATGCTGGCCAAAGAGCAGATCCAGCGCCAGCCGTTTGCCGATCAGCGTGATAGTATTGTTCGGCGTTTCGCGTGATAGTACGCGGCCTGTCGCCGCGTCCAATTCAATGACGGTCAAGCGGCCCTTCAAAGCTGCATACTCGAAGATTCTCATCCCCACTCCGTTTCGCCTATAATGGCCGTCCCCCAAACATCCGCCACATCGGCGGGGTTTGTCACCGTCACCAGTTCGGAGAGCGTCGCTGTTTCAGGGAAGAAATCTAGCTGGCTGAGTATTTCTTGTTCGCGATTACGAATAGGATTCCGCTTGAACACCCGCTTCCAGAATTCAGCAAAGTTTCCGCGCAATTCTCCCGTTGTCGCCTGCACGCGATACTTCCGCGTCCCCCAGGCGAAGCCTTGCGTCGACATCTGCATGATAAAATACGTAGCGGCGCTCAAGCCCATTGGCGCAATGGTGAGCGTGACTTGCTGGCCGACCATGAGCCCATCGCGGTCTGTTTCAAATTCCACATCCGACCCGAGCGCATAGCGTCGTAGTAACCCGACTGCCCGCTGCTGCACGACTTCCTCCCCGTCAAGATCGCCTTCGTTCGCAATCTGTTCATAGCGCCCACTGCCACCCTCGACGGCTTGCCGTTCGGCTATCGAGGATGGATCTTGCGCTTGCGAGAGGATTTTGAACAACCCTTCATAGGTGACGTTCAGGCTATCGTTGACTGGGATGACCGTATCGTCCTTGTCCTGCCCGATGGTGTTGTCCCCCACCGACCAATAAAAACGCTTGCCCGTATCGACGCCACGGATGCCAATGTCACTGTCGGAGACTTCAGCGCCGTCAATATCGAGCGCGGGCTTTGAGGCCAGCGGATATTCAACCGTCCAGGTACGGGTTTCCCCATCGCCCGGGAAGGATTCAGTGCGCTCAACCGTGATGCCATTGCCCCCCTCAATCACTTGCACGTTGCGGAACTGTTCAAGCGAGTCGACATCGGAATAGTTGAGTAGATAGGCGTTCGTGCCGATGTCGATGGTGAATGGTGCCGTTTTGACCGTGCGCGGTCCTGCGTTGAAGGCTTTAGTGTAGTCGATTTCCCAGAAGTAGCCGGTTTCGTTGTAGAGCGTATCAAGTGCCTGCGCGACGGTGACATTGCTGAAGACGATCTTATCCACCAGCGGACCAGTGGCAATTGTTCCGGCAATAACGCCTTCCTGAGCGAGAATGTTATTGATGATGTCCGCGTAGATTTCATGAAGGTAGACACTGGCGTAAATTTCCGCAATCAAGCGCCGGTCAGCCAAGGCGTTTCTATCGACGCATTCAAGATCAATCAGAAGGTAGCCATTTGCGACATGATTGCCCGCAAACCGCGATTCGCGACGATAGACATTGCCCGCGAAGAGAATCGTCTCATTATACTTGAACAGCACTTCTTCGCCGCGCCCCGGCCGGAAGCCATCGTTCGACGCCATATGAATGGTTAGCGTATTGCGCCCATTCGCCTGTTCCTGCTTGTCAAAGCCGTTGAAGAGAACATATTGAATCGCGTCAGTGCGTGCGCCAATGGTGAGGCTATAGCCGGGTTCCGACAATGACCCGGCAGGCAACCCGCCGAATGGAGCCCTACCGAATGGAAAACTGCCGAGTGGTGCCATCTTAAATTCCTAGCGCGTAGACCCGCTTCATCGTGTAGTCAGCACTCGCCCGACCAATCAAATCCTTGTCGAGCATGACGTATATTTCCTGCTTGGTATTGCTCTCCGCTGATTTCATGCCCATCATTTCAGACATGAAGGCCGCGCCGGTTGAGTTTAAGGGAATAACGGCTTCCGGTGATCCGCCTTCGCCAATCAAGGCGCTAATCGGACCAGTGGCAATACCGCCCAGTGCCATCGCTGCCGATGGCATCGCTAAGGCTGCTGCCGCTCCGGTTGCGGCCTGTATTGCTGCCAATCCTGCGGCGGTCAATAAGGCTGACGATTGCCCCAGAAGACCTGCGGCTGCCGAGACAGGGCCAGAGAGGGGAGCCGTAACCACACCAGCGGCCAGCGCCGAGGCAATCGCCGTCAGCATGGCCGTGACAGACAACATGACGGCTTCCATAATCAAGATTGCGCCGGTTCCGACTGCGGCTATCGAGGAGAGAGACGCGATTGACGCCACTGCAATGGCTTTGTTGGTTCCTTCTGTCAACGCCAAACGCGCCGCCTCTGATTGTGCAGCAATAGCGGTCTTGGCGGCCTCGAAGGCTTCCTGTTGGCCTAATAGCGTCGTTTTGGTGGCAAGGTCTTGCGCTTCCGCTGTGGCTTGCCCGGCTTCATCCAACGCGAATTTTCGCGCCCATGATTGCGCCCAAACCGCCACCGCCTGCACGCCTGTATTGAGAACGCCTTGCAAGAGGGCGATTTGCGTCTGTTGCCATACGGACTTGATGACTTCCGTGAAACTGTCCCACCTAACGAGAGCTTGCGCGAGGCCAGAAGTCCACGAAGAGACAATGGTGCCGATAGAAAAGGCATTGCTCGACACCAGAGCTTGTAATTGTTGCTCCCAGAATCCAGGGAATTGCCGAACTAATCCACGGCGCTTCTGATCGAATTCAAGCCAAAGTTGCCATTTTTTCTCTTCCAGTTGCTCAGCGGTCTGTCCTTCCTGCCTGGCGGTTTCATTAAGCAATGCCAGTTTTTCGGCTTCCTGTTTCTTGAGGAGTTCAAATCCGGCTTCCCTGGCGGCGTCCGCCGCTCCGATGAGTGTCGGGTAACTTTGATAGAATTCCGCCTGATTATCGAAAAACTTTTGCGCCTCAGCCGTTTGCTCTTGCAGCGTGGCAATATAGTCCTTGGCCGTGGCCGCTCGCATCCGCTCGCTGCCGACCACATCAAGCGCCTTGTCCTGATTATGAATCGCCAAGAGCCGCGCCTCTTCATTCGTCAATTCCGGCATGAGTTCCATCAGCGCCTTGACGGCGTAGGTTTGCTCGTTGCCTTTCGTGGGATCGAATTTGAAGAGTTCGAGCGGCGTGGTTTCAATCTGATTGGCGAATTTCTCGCGCAACATGAAGAGTTCGCCAAGGGCTTGTTGTTCTCGCTTATAGGCGTCAATATGTTCGGTGCGTAGCTTTTCACCGAGGAAAACCTGCACATTGTCGGAAAAGGGTTTGTGCATAATGGGGGGAGCCATCCCCCCGCCTTTTGTTCCGCCGCCTTTCCCGCCTGTCGGTGGGGGAGTGGGTGCGGGAGGCCCAAAGACTTCGCCCTTTGGCTTGAAGTTCTCCACAATATTGTTGAATGAATCAATTAAGTCCTGTGCGTCGCGCTCCATCGACCCGCGCCAGGATTCCATCTCCGTTTCCCAGACGCCTCGCGCTTTCTTGATGGCATCTCCGACGCCAAGCGGGAGGAGTTCGAACGGCTTCATGAATTCGACAACGAAATAGAAGACCGACGCGGCGACGGCATCAAAGAACCATTGAAAGATATTGAAGGCGGCCTTGAGCAAATTTCCGATGATGGAGAGGAGTCCCGAATCTTGAATCTTCCCGAGATCGCTCGCCAGTTCGTGAACATTCCGCGCAATGCCAGGCAACTCTTTCGAGACTTCGCGCAAGCCAGCGGCGGCCCCTTCGGCAAACTCTTTGATTTTCTGCTTCAGGAGTTGATTGTTGGCGCGATACCAGGCCAGGAATTCCTGCACAACATCATTCAGAACGGGTAGGAAGGCTTCACCGAAGATGTTCCGCACGCCTTCGGCCACAATGCCGACTTTCCTCAGATTGTCGTTGAATTCCTCGCCCGCCCTGGATGATGCTTCGGTGAATCCGTAGCCAAGCTCGCGCACTTCTCGCTCAAGGTCCTTCATGGCCGCCGAGCCCTTAATAAGCATCGGCAAGTTTTCTTGGCCTGCGCGGGTCAACAGCTTTTGCGTGACAGCGGCCCGCTCTGTAGCATTCCCCATCGTCGCAAGACGGTCAGAGAATTCATACATCAATTGCTGAGCGGTTTTGAGTTGACCCTGCCCATTATAGATTTCGATGTTCAGTTGCTTGAAGACGTCCGCATATTCCTTTGACCCGCGTGCGGCCTCAAAGGTACTGACGGACATTTGACGATAGGCATTCTGAAGAGATTCGACGCTCCCGCCTGAGAGCAAGGCCACTTCGCGCAGATCCGATAGGCGCTCTACCGTGTCGCCGGTCTTATCGCTGAGCTTAGCGAGTTCGTCGCCTGACGCCGCATAGGATTGCGTGACTTTCGCCATGACGGCAAACGCTGCCGTGGCCGCTGCCGTGATGGCCGCAATCCCAGCCGCCGCAATCTTACCCGCCTTCGCAAGCTGTTCGCCAAAGTCATCGCCGTCCTTGCCGGTTTTCTTGAGGCCCTTGGAGGCTTTCTCAAGATCCGACAGAAACTTGGCCGTGCTGGCGGCCAGTTCGACCCGTAAGGCTCCAATAGGATCAGCCATTACGATGCGTCCTTTTTGCGTGCCGCTGGCTTTGCGGTTTTCTTTGGCTGGTTTGCCGGGCTATTGACCAGTGCGTCCACACATCGCGCCATTGCCCAAAATTGCGCCTCAGTCTGGCGCTTCGGCTGAGGCGGCTTGCCTTGCGCGGCATTGGCCAAGGCTCGCCGCAATTCATTGAGCAGCTTGTCAAGGTCATCCTTCCCGATCTTTTTCTTTCTCGCAAAGTATTCTGTATGGAATGCGGCGGTAAGCGCCCGCTCCCAGGCGTCGAGCGTGGCGCGTTCCTGCGCCTTCCGGCGTCCTGCGATATAGACGGTGAGCTCACGCGGCGTCAGCCTCCAAAATTGCGCGGGCCTTAAGCCTGCTTCGCAAGCGGCGGCAAGGAGCAGGAACCAGTCCCACTCTTGGCTATCTCCCCCGCCGCCTCCGCGTTTCCCTCGTTCGGTTTCGGGAATGCGCCGGTTAAAGCCGCGATACAGCCTGCCGTGATGGCGTTGAAATCGCCGTCAGAGAGCAGATCGCCGCATCGTTCCAGCGTCATGGATTTATAGTTGCGCTGCATTCCGGCAAAGAATAGCGCCCGAATCCCTGCGAACCACATTTCGCCGCGCTTGGCCCGTTCGCTGAAATCGGCAAACGTCATGCCAAGCGTTTGCTCCAAGACGCAAATCGCGTTGCAGTCATAGACCAGCGAGAAGGTTTTGTCCCCCACGGCAACAATGCCTTCCCCCCGCATTGATTGCTTCCCATTGCATTATCCTTTCTCTTGCAAGCCGCCTCGCTGGCCCATCGCCGCTTAGGCGATTGGCGTCACAGGCACGGCGGACCCTTGCACGGTGATGGTTAATTCAAACGTCAGCCGGTCATCATTTGAAAATTCCGTGGCGGATACTTCCTTCACGAAGCCGACGAAGGTCCACATCAGATCTAGGCTTGTGTTGCTCTTGATCTTGAAATTTTTCTTGGTGCCAAGTAGGCCGTAGAGTAGCGGCCCGTTCGCTGTCGTGGCATTGACCGTGATCTTGGCATCCGTGGCATCCTTGATCGTCGCGATTTTCTCGCGGAACTTGTTGTCACTGGTCAGATGGGTGATGTCGATTTGATCGACTGATCCGCCAGGCGGTTGGATCGTGACCGCTTCGGCAACCGGCGTGTAGGTTTCCGGGCTCGTATCCTGTCCGACTTCGAAGGTTGCCCCGTAGCCAATGTCTGCAACTGAAAGTGCCATGATTCGTCCCCCCGGGTTATGCGCTAGGAGGCGAACAACTCAGCGAGGCGGGCGCGTGGCTGAGTGGCGTGCTAGGCGAGTGATTAGAGTCTATTGATCCGCTGTAGAATGATGGTTTTCCATGCGTCCCTTTCCTCTTTTCGCATGGCGCTGATGACCTTCGCCATCCCTTCAAGATGCCGGTGCATCGTCTTCCAGGTTTCCGGCGTCGATGGCGCTAGTTTATCGAATCCATACGGAATAATCGCACACCCTCCGATACAAGAGCGGTTCTGACTCATAGAAATCGCGCTCCATCTCAAGAAAGGCCCCGCTAATCTGCACGCCGGGCGAACCTGTCGAGCCTGAAGCCCCATTGAAGAAAGCCCGCAAGGCGGCCCCCACGGCGGACACTTCCAGGCGCGTCAAGGCGTAAATATCAAACTGGATCAGCACTCTATCGAGCGCAACCGGCCCGTCGAGCGTGTGCAATGTCTGGCTAGTGATTTGTTGATAGGTCATCGCCGGGAAGGTCGGCGCTTGCGGCAGAATCGTAGGATAGACCCGCGTGCCGAGCAGAGCCGCTATGCCGCTATCGCTCAGCAAGTATGTGCGGATGTATTCCAGCGTCATGCCTTCTTCGCCATTCTCGCCTTGGCCTTTTCAATCTGCCGCCAGATCAATTCACCAAAGCGTTTCAACACTTGTTCTTTGGTCGCTTCCCAGGCCGGACGCAGGACGGGACGCGCAGGCGTGCCGGGATGGAAGACGGTTGTGCCATAGACGCCTTCCTTGCCTGCCAAGGCTTCCTTGAATTCCGCCGCAATGGGATGCGGACCCGTCCCGAATTCAATCAAGTGTGCCTTCCGATCCGTTGAACCCACGTACATCACCGCCTGCGACTTTTCCGACCCGCGCAAGAGCCGCTTCTGTCGCCGTGAGAGCGTGGTCTTGATGGTAAAGGAGCGGGCGAATCGTCCCGTTTTTTGAAAGGCGGCCGCATTGGCTTGCGCGGCTTCCAATGTCGGCTTGGCGGCCTGCTTCAAGGTCGCGGCCAGAACTTGCTTGCCGATGCGATTCGGGAGGCTCGACAGCACTTCATTGATGTCATCAAGCCCGGTGACATGCGCTTCCAGCATCAGCTTTCACTCCTCACGTAGAGGTCAAGCTCCATCCCTTCCGTGCGTCCGATTGGCCGGATGTCGCGAATGTCCCAATCTTTTGACCGAAATCGAATTTTATCGGTGACACTCAAGCCCGCCCAATATTCACGCAATTCCAGCACAATGACGGCGCTGCCGATGACTTGCTGTGAGGCGAACCGTTCGCCGCCGCGCTGTGGCACTTCCCGACACTAGACCGAATATGCCGTTGGTGTAAATGTTTCTATTTCCTGTCCGCTACCATCTTGCGCGACGCTCCGCAATAAGAACGTCGCTTGTTGATCGAAGTCCGCAATGTGTCTAGTGGCATTGGCCAGCATTACAGCAAGTCCACGCGATACCGGGCGATGAATGATTCTAAATCAATTGGCAAACTCTGGGCGCTGGTTCCGACAATGATCGGCGTCCGATGCTGGTACATGTGCGACATGAGCAACTTGACCGCCACAATCAACGGTGCAGGCACATCAGAAGCCGCGTCCCCATACCCGGCTTTGAATCGCACGCGAACCGTATTGATGGAGTCCAGCGTCTCGGGCCATGAATAGCCGTCGACGGGTAAGATCCAGCCCGGCTGTGATGCCGTATCAACCACATAATTGGCCACCGAGATCGTTTGCTCAACCTGCGCCGGATCATCGTATTTGATGCTGACAATCGACTGAAGCGGCGGCAATGGAATGCGTATCTCGTTCGCGGGAAACGTATCAAGGACTAATTCCCATGTGGCCGTAACGAGTTGCCGACCAAGTTCGCCATCCTTCCCGTCGAGCCATTCACGCGCCGCCTTAATATAGGCCGTCAGCAAACTATCGTCTGGATGCGTGGCCGGTGATCCGGTGGCCGTGAGGCGTAATTGTGCCCGCGCTTCGGCTAGTGTCATCGGCTCCACGGCAGGCGGTGAGATGAGGCGCAAATTCTGCTTGATTCCATCCAGCATAGCTTATCCCCTCCGGCGCAGACCCCTGAACGCGAGACGGCGCACGCCTGCAAAGACGGCGCGAGCCGGTTGCCGTGCCGCCTGTCTCAAGGCTCCATGAATATTCGCAGGCCGTGGAGGCTGTCCGCCCACCGCAACGAGGTCATCATCCTGCAATGTTTGTGACAGCGTGCAGAGAATTTCTTGCTCTGATGATCCGGTAGCTATCAGGCTGTCATTGCCGAGTATTGCATTGACAATCGCCTCAATCGTGGCCTGTCCCGCACTCGCCAGACTGTCATTATCGAGCGTGCTGGAGAGATCGCCCTGCACGGAGACTGCGCCGTCACATAGAACGCCGTCATTATTCAGGATGGCGGTGAGTTGCGCGTCGACATCCGCAATCGCGTCGGCGCTGAGTATATCGTTGTCGAGCGTGACAGATAGCGAGGCTGAAATGGTATTCCCTACCGTCCCCTGTGCGTCGACGGTATCGTTGCCCGTTGTTGCATTGACGGAAGCGGAGATGTCTACCGTGCCGGATGCGCTAATGGTTTCGTTCGCCTCTGTTTGCGTGAGCGTGCCTTGAACGTCGACCATTACAGCGGCGCTGACTGAATCATCCTGTCCGGTTTGTGCGAGAGCGGCTTGCACATCGACGGCGGCGCTCGCTGTCGCGGCATCATTCTCAAGGGTTTGATTGAGCGATGCGGAGATGCCACCCGTTGAGGCTTGCGCGTCAACCGTATCATTGTCGAGCGTATTAGAGAGCGATGCGGAGACATCCACCGTGACTTGCCCGCTGATCGAATCATCCCCAAGCGTGACGGATGCCGCCGCCTGCACATCAAGAGTCGCAAGGGCCGTAATGCTATCGTCTGCCAGCGTTGGCGTGGCGACGGCGGCAACGTCAGCCTGGGCTTGCCCTGAAAGGCTGTCGTTGTCGAGCGTTTGCGACACGGACGCAGTGATGCCGCCCGCGCTTTCAAGATTGAGTTGGAATAGTGTAAGTAAGCTCACCCGACCCCCAACAATGGCAAGCGGTTCGAACTTGGCGCTGCCGTCGCAATGTTATATGTGCCCGTCAATTCTGCCGCAAAGACGCGTTCTTCAAGGGTATCACCCGCCATCGACTTCGAGATTGTCCAACTGATTCTCGCAATGGCTCCATCCCAGACTGATTTGTCTGCCGAGGTATCCACTCCCGTAAAGGCAAGGGCTCCCGATGTTGTATCATTCGTCGTGATCGAACTGGCAATGGTTCGCGCATCGGTTAAAGGCGTCGATCCATCAGATCGAAAGATTTGCACAACGAGGCTACTCCATGTGTTGACCTGCGAGCCCGTTTGCCATCCATAGCGGAGATTGACCAGGAGCGTGAGCATCGTGCCAAAATCAGACGGCATATCGCTGAGTGCGTAATCCGCCGTGCCCGTATGGTTGGTGTTGCTGGTATCATGTACGTCCGTTGACAAGGAGGCCGACGCAATCACTTCAAGGACTGGCGGCGTGCCCGTCTCAGCGGTATTGGAAAAGTTGCTCCCAGTTCCAAAGGCGAGTGTCGGCAGGCTTGCCATCTAGTGACAGGCTCCACAGGTTGCGCACGTTTCGCCGTGGCGCGGGAGATCCGCGCATCCCAGACCAGGCCATAGCCTGTCCATCATGGGTTTTACCGTCGCAATCCAACGCGGGTCTTGATAGACCGCGTTCCAGTTGCCATGCTCGCGCCGCAAGCCGCAGGCAATCGAGCGGCCTTCCACGGTCCCTACCTCGAAGAAGGGACAGAGCGTGCCGTCAACCCAACAACAATGATTATCCGGCGTGCCCTGGCACGGTGTTGTTTCGGCGCTCATTTATATACCACGTTTAAGACTACATCCCCCGCTGATACGCTCCCCGTCCCATCGTTGGCCGACGTAATACAGAAGCCGATACCAGTCCCAAAGGCTACGCCAGGATCGAGTTGAATATTCGTACCCGCGCCGGTTGTTTGCCCAGGCACAATAAATGTCGCGATGATCGAGGCATTGCAGGTCGGAGATCCAGACGTATTATAGAGATGCACGAAGCGGGCGCTCGCGCTCACATTCGAGGCAATAATTTGATAGACCTGCCCCGCCGATGATTTCACATTCGTTGCATTGGTACTGGCCGCTGCGACGGTGCGCGAAATGGAGGTGCCTCCACTGGTTGCAGGCTGTCGGGAGACGAGCCACGGTGTTGTATTAGCCGTATTTCCAGGCTGTACCGTCCAGGTCCCAGATTGCGCCGCCTGTGTCGCGAACGTGCCCGCGTTGGTGACGTTGTGGGATGGGACGCTTGACAGCGCCACATTCAATTCATTCGAGGCGTTGACATTCGCCCCGCGCCCATTGCCCGCCGCGTCCCGAATTTGCCCGTACAAGACGCCTTGCGAGGACATGCGGAGATTGCCAAACTGATTTTCCGTGACCGTTTGCGGGCCGGTGTCATCGTACTGGCCGACAATCTGCGTCGCCGTTATCCCTGTTCCTGCGCTGTTCAATCCATTCGTCGCTTCAGTTCCGCCAATGCACGGCGCAGAATTCGAGGTCGCCGGATCTTCGCAATAGATTTGGACGGCTGTAGGCTTCTGCTGCGCGTCGGCCCACGGCAGACTCATGAGTCCTGCCAGGACTACCAAACCCAGAATAATCATCCGCGTGCGTGTCATGCGATACCTCATTGCATCCCTAAAATGGTGGCAATCACATTCGTCGCTGACCCGAGCGTGATCGAAACGCAGCGTGACCGGAAGTAGAGGAATGGCCCAGCACTCTGTTGATAGACAACAGCCCCATCCGCGTTCGCGCCAAACTCTCCGGCGTTGCTATGTTCTAAGATCGTCTGATAGTTCGTGCCGTCGAGACTCCCCTCCAGCACCACGTTCCATGCGGTTGGCGTCGCCGTGGTCCCCTTCACTTGCAACCCAAACCGCGTGCAGGGACGAGTCGAGACATTGACCTGCGTGCCATTGGCGGCGACGGTAAAGGTATCCTGCCGCGTCGCGAAGGCGAGCCCCACCGGCAACGGGTTCGCCCGTTCAATATCACCATCGTTGGTATTATCCGGCCCATGAATGAGCTTGATGCGCTGATATTTGGCCCCGCCAATTTCATCAGATGCGATAATGTCGCCGCCAGTTCCAGCATTCAGTGTTGTGTTGTCAGCCATTGCTTGCCCCTTATGGGTTGCCAGCCGTCAAGGTGAAGGTTGTGACGGTCACTTGTTGCGATGTCGCAATGCTGGTGTTATCCAATTCCATGACGCCGCCTCCACCCGTCGCGGTAATATTCCCCTGAATGTGCGTGGTAAATGGAGAAGCGGCATTCTTGACGCGGAAATATCCCGCTGTGCCGTTGGTGATGCCGGTGCTCTGCCAGGTTCCAGACTTGGCTTTTGACGCCGCCGACGCCGCCGCCATCCAATCGGACGGCAAGGTCATCTCAACCAGTTTTGTGCCGCTGTCGGCATCAGTAATATTGGTTGGTTCCGTTCCGGTGAAGATTTGCAACAAAGGCGTTGTGCCAATGGTTGACTCCACGGCATCGAGCCGCGCATTACGTACCGCCACTGAGAATTTCATTGCCATGATTCAGCCCTCCATTGCCGTGTGAATATGCTCCCATGCGAATCCGCTTGATAATTCGTCCAGCCTCCACTGCGTATAGGCGAGCCAGTGCGCCCATGCGTGCCGATCCGGCTGCACGCGGTCAGTGCTCAGTTGATGGCTTGTCACATCCCAGGCCATTGCGCCCTCATCCAGCGTGACGGTAGGCACGCCAGCAAGGACGGATTCAACGGATGACGTTGAGTTGAATGCCACGGCGAACGAGGCGCCTGCCAAGTCTTCCGCAAGAGTCCCGTTGCTTTCCTCTGCGCCGTCCGGCGTGGTCAGGTGGCCGAGTTTTCGACAGAGCGGATGCGGACGGAAGACCACATCATAGCCCAAGGTTCGCAGCATGTTCGTTTGCGCTTGCGCCCATGACTGAAAACCGCTTGGCAGGCCATAGAGCGAGAAATCACCGGGAACTTGCCCGAGAAGTAACGCATAGCCTTCTGTCTGGATGCGCCACGGTTCGATGAAGTCCGCATAAAGCGCCTTCCATCGTTGCCCGCCATCCTCGACCTTCGGATAGCGCCCGCGACGCTGCAAGCCGTTCCAGCCGCATGAGGTATAGGTCAACCGCGTGAGATCGCGTCCGCCAATATGTCCCGCCTCCATGACCAGAAGGCGCGGCGTCGCCTCTTTGACGCGAGGATGCTTAAAGGGAGAGCCCCAAATCACGGCAAAATCGCATGGTGCTGGTTCATCGAATCCGGCCCACGATACCTCGATGCCGTGCCGCTCCAAGCCGGACTTCATGGCCGCGCCATGCGTTTTCTGATGCTCAAAATTGTTGACATGGATGACGGCTTTCATCGTTCGGCCACCCAGCCAGGCGACGCCGGATAGTGCCGCACGCCACCGATGCGCGTCACAGTAAATGGGGCGAACCATGTTTTGAAGCAGGCGTCCCATTCTTGATGGGAACGGATGTTGATATGCAGCTCTGTGCCGTCAGGCAATCGGGACGGGTTATTATTCGCCGTGATCAGAATGGTGCGCCTGGCCACCCGCGCCAATTCCCGACAAATCACTTCATCATCGCCTTGCGGGATGTGCTCGATGACATCGAACAGCGAGACAACATCGAAGCTGGCATCTTCGAACGGGAGTTGATGTGCCTGGGCATAGATGACGCGGCCTTCACGTAAGAGCGCCGGGACTACTTCCACCCCCATGACTGGCGCAAATCCTATGCGTTCGGCTTCGTCCAGCATTTCCCCGCGTCCACATCCGACATCGAGATAGGAGCCGCGACGCAGCTTGCCGAGGTCATGGATTGCATCAATCTTGCGTCCCTCCCCCATCCGATAGTTTGGCAAGGCATAGGCCGCTTCATATTTCTGCTGTTCGGCTATGCGGGCACTGTCGAGCATTTCGCCTCCTCAAGTGACAGCATGGGAAAGCAGCGCAAGGCCGAGCCCGGCGTGCAATTGACAATCCGAACGCCTGGCGGAAGCTGCGTGGCGGCCCTGTCGAAGTGGGCAATGAATTGCTGATAATTGGCGGCGTTCATCAATTGCGGCGGATGATCGCCAAAGAAGTGGCGCTTCGTGGTCGCCTGCATATCGAATCCGACAAGAAGAATCTCTTTTGCACCGAGGAGGATCGCGAGATTGATCGCTTGGAAGCCTGAGTTGCCGCCGTAATGAATGATGGACGGGTTCACGGAAAAGCCTTCCTGATCCTGCCCGCGAATGATTCGAAGGTCATATTGTGCGGCCGCCTTGCGCTTGTCGTTGCCGTTTGGATCATGGCTTGACCATTTCTCCCCGGCAAAGAATGTCACGCCGTGATGTACGTCCCACCAGGCCGCGTCGCAGGCATAGAGGATATTCGCCCAAGGAAAGAGTGTATAGGCATCGTTGACGGCAATGGTTTTGATGCCGAAGCATTGCCAGGCGACGGCTTGCGACAAGGACGGACCAGTCGCCGCGACGATGCAGCGTTCCCAGCCTTTGCGCGGTTGTATCGTTTCCAGGTTCATTTGTTTTCAGGAGCAGGGCCCCGGCTTCGATCAGCCGGAGCCCGCCTCTTGCCTTTGCGTTTCTTCGCCATCCGCTCCGATTAGGTTGTGCGAAGGAACTTGGCCGCGTCATTGTTCAGCACAATGCCGCCCTCGCGGCGTCGCACGTAGAACTTGACATAGCCCACCGAGGAGACTTCATCCCGGGTGATCCGTAAGCCGACTCGATCCACCAGGACATAGGCTTCCATCCAATTGCCGAAGCCAATCGGGAAATTGTTCGTGCCGATGTCCGGCATTTGTTCCCAAGTGGCCACCGGATAGCCAAGCAGCGAATCCGGCTGGCCTGCTTGTAGACCAGGAGCCCAGAGATATTGATTCTGTCCATCTTTCAGCTTGCGAACCGCTCCGGTGGTCAGGCTGTTCATAATCCACTTGGCCCCCATCCGATAGCTCGCATTGAGCGTATAGATGAGATCCATCAGGTAATCCGCGCCCACGACATTGCCAGTGGTCGGAGACACGCCGGACGGTGACGCCACGTACTGATAGGCCGCCGCGGCCCTGAGCGGGCTCGCTTCGTCTGCCGTCAATACCGGCGTGGTGTTCAACATGCCGGTTGGCTTGTTGGTTCCGTTGCCACTGATGACCGCCGAGCCTTCCTGCTTGGCGAATGAGCGGGCCACTTTCCCAGTCAGCCAATCGCTCACGTTGAAGAAGATGTCATCCAGTGACCATTCCGTCACCTGCGGATAGGCATACAGTTCGCCATGTGTCGGCGTCACTTCACGGAGTTTCGGCGTCAATGTCGCGCTCCGCGTGCCGGTTTCTCCGACCCAGCCCGACGTTTCCCCGCCGATATCAACAAGCTCCTTGTAATCGGAACTTCCAGACTGCACGACTTTTACAGTTTGGCGAACTGGTGAGAGTTTCGTCTCTAGTACGGAAATCATGCGGCTGATTTCCTCGGGCACGGCATAGCCGCCGCCTGAAGGCGTGCCGATGGTGATGTCTTTCTGTTCCATCCGTTGCCGCTCAATATCCTTGAGCTTTTGAGACACGGCGGGATTCTCCCCGCGTGCGCGGACCCATTGCTCAAAGACTTCCCGATGTTCCTGCGCCCGCTTCTCCTGCGGACTCTTGCCGGGAGACTTGGCGCTGGCTTCCAGCATTTCGAGCCGTTCGCGCTGGAAGTCGATTTCCTTCTGTAAGGCGTCTTTTTTCTGTACGGAGGCAGACAAGTCCGCCTCGATGCGTGTCAGCTTTTCGCCTAATTCCGCCGCGCCCGCCTTGTCGCCCGCTTCCAGCTTGGCTAGGCGTGCATCATTCGTCTTTTTGTATTCCGACCAGGACCGCCCCACTTTCTCAATTTCGTCTTTGACTTCTAAAAATGAAGACATTGCAACATCTCCTTTAGGTCGCGCCAATCTGAGTCCTCAGCGGCGCTGTGCTGCTCAGCGTGGAATGCCTTAACGCTGTGCAAAAGTTCAGTTTCCTCTGTGTCGGCAACGTCGCGCTGCCGCCTGTCTTGTGTTCCAGCGTCGCGCAGGAACTTGGATTTGAAAGCGGAAATAGCCCGCTGGCTATCTCGACGCGACAGCCCAGCATCGCGCAGGGTGCCTTCCAGATCGCGCCATTGTTCGAAGCCCGCCTGTTTGACGGCTGTGACGAAGGCTTCCGCATTCGCCGGGAATGTCACCAGCGAGACTTCCCAGAGGCGAATCTCTGTGAGATGGCGGAAGGTTTCTCCGTCGACCACTTCGTCATAGGCTCCCACCGTTTCAAAGCCAATTGAGAGCCCGTCCAGTTCTCCGCTTTTCACGCCTTCATAGAGCAATTGCCCTCGATCCGTGTTGAGCGCAAACAAGCGGCCCGTCACTTTCAGGCCCTTTCGATTCTCTTCCATGTTCGACCATTGGCCGGGCGGGATAAGGTCTTCAGCGGTCAGGCCCAGGCCGCCATGTTGCAACAGCATCTTCGGCCATTTCCCTTTGGCCTGCCATGCCTTGAGCGTGGTTGAGAAGGCCCCTCGGTCAATCACATCCCCATAGGAATCGACATTTCCGAAGACGGCCCCATAACCCGAGAAGGTCCCGCGCTCCGGTTCGGCTTTCACATCGGTCAAGGTGACATGTTTATAATTCACATCCATAGCTAGAGCCTCCGGGCCAGATCGCCCATGCGGTCCAATTGATGTTGCATGGAATGGCCGTTGCGTTGTGCATTCTCATCAGGCAGGTCCGGCGTGTCATTCGGCGTGCCGCTGTCCGGTGCGTCGACGGCGGGCATTGACGTTTGCCCTGATGGCCCTTGTTCGTAATAGGTATCGCCGCCCGCTCTAGGATTCATCCCCTCACGCTCACGCCATTCATTCGCGGAAATGACGCCCGCCTGCCGTTGGATGTTTAAGCCTTCCTGCCGTGTTTTGAAATCGCCGCGTAATGCCGCGTCGAGGTTGGCGCGAATAATCAAGCCGCTGTTGAGATCCGAGGGTGAGAGCAAGTCCCGCTCAAGCGCCGCTTCGAATTCGCGCAGGACTGGCAAGACCACGGTGAGAATAAAATCAATCGACTGCTGTTCGACGTTGTTGTAGGTGGCTTTCTGCAAATCGCCCACAAGATGCGGAGGCACGCCCAGCCCGCCCGCAATCACCGTCCGCTGAAATTGCCGCGTGGCCAGGAATTGCGCCTTGTCATTGTCAACGGGCACATCCTTCCAGTCGACGCCTTTCGGCAACATCATCGCCCGAAAGCGGCCCTTGTTCGCATAGGCTTGATAGAAGGTATTAAGGAAATCTTCTTTTTGCTGCTTTGTCCAATTGCCGGTATAGGTCGGCAGGAATTGGAACATGATCGACGGGAGGCCCCCATTGCCGAAGAAGCTGGCACCCATGCGTTCGGCCGCAATTTCCAAGGCAATGGATTGGCGAATATCATAGATGGGCGAATCTCCACGGTAGCCATTGCGGGCCGGACCACGCGCATGTACGACATCGGCGGCGCGATACTCTCGCAGCGAGCCATTGTCGCGCCTGATGCGATAGACCAGGCTGAAGTCATCTTGTTGCGCCACTTCGACATGATTCGGCGCGACAGGAAACAATTTCCGAACCGGGCCGGTGATGCCTTGCCCCTTAACCGCATAGTAATTGCCATAGCGCACGAACCAGGACGCCGCATCGCTCCACATAGACACGCGGCTGACTCCCTCTACACTCGGGCGCTGCAAGAGGCGATTGACGGGGTGATTCGGTTGTAGTTCCTTTTTCTCTCCCTGTGCCGTCGAGGTTTTCTTGTAGACATGGAATGGCGTGATGGCCATGCGGCCCGAGATCGCTTTGACCACGGCTTGCACGGTGGGGGATTCCATCGCCGTTTCCGGCGTCACCGTCACGCCTGCCGCCGTTTCAAGCAGGCTATCCATGCGGGCAATCCAGTCGTTGAGCGTAAAGGTGTCCGCGCCCTTCTTCTCACGCCGCATCGAGAGTTCAAAGCCAAAGAGGTTCATACAAAGACCAGTTCCGTGTCATCCGCTTCCACGAAGTCCGCAACCCCGAGTAAACCGGTGGCCATCGTCAACGCCGTCACGCCGTCAATGCGTCCCGTCGCTTTGCGCTTGTCGGGAATGTGATTGTCCGTCCCAGCCGGATCATGCCGAACGGCTGTGCTGGCGACGTTCCAGCGTAGGACCGGATTGACTTGCACGCGAATCTGTTTCTCGACAATCGCGTTTTCTAATTCCTGAAAACTCTTCGGCATCCAGAGCGGCGAGGCGTCGACGCGGCGGAAACCTTGCGGATGCTCCACCATGTCAAGGGTGACGCCTTCGTCCGCCAATTGGTCCGGCAATTCCTTCAAGCGATAGCGGTCAAAGGCCATCTTGGTAACGGAAAACTGTTCCGCCAATTCGGCAATCCGGGCGGCAATCGGCGGGAGGCGAATCACTTGGCCCGGGCACAGATGAATGAAGCCATCCTTGGCCCATTTGTCATAGGGCACACGGTCATGGTCGACGGCTTCGCGCAGGTTATCGAGCGGCTTCCAGTATTCTACAAAGGCATCGAAGGTGCCCTTGCCGGTTGGAAAGAGAATGGCTAAGGCGGTCAAGTCCTTTGTCCATGAGGCATCCAGCGCCAAGAGACAGGTCCGCCCGCGATAGTCGCTGAGTTTCAACGGATGCTCGACGGCTTCCCAGGCTTCGCGTCCGATCCAGCCATCCTGGGCATCCGTCCAGACGCAGAAATTGACGCGCAACACAAAATTCTCTTTCGAGGGAATCCCTCGCGCCTGATTGACTTGATCTTCTAGGTATTTGTCCTTGAAGGTATGCCCGAGCGATGGGTTGGCCTTGATCCAGCATGTTTTATCGGTCAAGGGACTGTCGCCCTTATCGAGCGAGCAGACATAGCCAAAGAAGGAATCGTCTTGGAGTTCTCCCTTGCATACTTTCTCCGCATACTGATGATATTCAAAGCAGACACTTTGCCGGTCACTGCCGGAGTTCGTAATCATGCAGATCAAGGCTTGCCTCCGGCCCTTTGTCCCGGCCCGCATGGTTTCGACCATCGCGTTGGTGCCATGTTCGTGGATTTCATCCAACAGCCCGCAATGCGGACGCGGCCCGGATTGGCCCTTGCCGCGCTCCTCTGTCGAGATCGGACGAAAAAAGCTGCCGCTAGTATCGTGGGCAATATTCGTGTACTCCGTCCGTCCCGCCAGACGCAGGCGCGAAGCCAGCGCGGGCGAGAGTTGCACCATCGCGACGGCATCGCGGAAGAGGACCTTTGCTTGATCTTTCTTGTATGCGGCCGCGTAGACTTCCGCTCGCGGTTCATCATCGGCGCATTGCATATAGAGCCCGATGCCCGCCAGGAGCGGCGACTTACCGGACCCCTTGCCCGTTTCGACGTAGGCCAAGCGAAAGCGCCGGAAGCCATCCGGTCCCTTCCAGCCAAACAACGACCCGATGATGAATGCCTGCCATCCGAGCAATGTAAATGGCTGACCTTCGAATTCCCCGCCGTTGAGCTTCAAGACTGTCTGAAAGAAGCCAATCACATGCACGGCCTTCTCGACATCCCATACCAGCCCGCGCAAGTGGCCATGCTCAAGATCCTTCAGATGCCGCTGACAGGCAAAGCGGACGAGCGGACCCGTCACAATCTCGCCTCGCGTCACTGCCAGGGCATAATCCGTGACCGGATCAGCGCCAACAGGCGGCTTAGTCTTTGAAGAATTTGTCTTCTTCTTTGGCATTCGTCGGTTTTCCATGAATGGCCAGGCGAGCCCGCGACACCGGATCGCCGCCAAGCTCGCCGCTCAAGCTACGCAAGTGTCCCATCATCGTCGAGCCGATGCTGAGCGGGTCAGCTTCGAATTTCGCTTGCAGGACACAGTAGCGATGCAAGGTGTCTGAATCGGCTTCCGTGAGCCAGGGCCAGCGTTCAACGCATCGGTCCCAAATCAGCCCCGGCGCTTTCTTCATTTTCGGCTTGATCGGCTTGCCGGTAGGCTCAACGTGATCCTTCAGGCCAGCATGACGGGTTGAATTGAAGGAATCGTCCACAATCCGCATCGCTGCCGTCTTCGGCCTACTCATTTTTGCACCCTCCAAAAAACCTCAAAACTCCACGCGAAGG
>Ga0070749_10000747_pt1 | contig 21777 bp, 31 predicted proteins | sample VirMetDEL_Nov_18_FD_75180 | JGI IMG/M metagenome (GOLD analysis project Ga0070749, IMG submission 75180) | Aqueous microbial communities from the Delaware River and Bay under freshwater to marine salinity gradient to study organic matter... | ecosystem: Environmental > Aquatic > Marine >...
CTTACTCTTCATCAGTAGCAGCTGAGTTAGCTAATATTGTATCTGATGCACTTCCTTCTTCTTGGACAGGTTCGGTATTCTTACCATTCTCAACAAGTATAGATGCAAGAATGACTGCACAAGAGGACTTTAGTTCTTCATTGGTGTTTGACTTTGTAACAACAGGTGAGTTCAACACTTACACTTCGTCAACTGAGATAATTATTGATGGTAAATTAAACACTTCATCTTATGAAGTAGATAGTGCTTCTTTTGATACTCGTATAACCGATTTAGAGGACTTCTCATCAAGTTTAGACCTTAACTTTGTATCTGAGGTAGAGTTCGCTGCATTTAGTTCTTCTAACGATACAAGAATAACAAACCTTAGTTCTTCTATTGATACTACTATAAACTCTTTATCGTCATCTACTGATACTACGATAAACAACTTATCTTCATCAATTGAGATAACCGATACACATCAAACAAACAGAATAGATAACTTAGCTTCCTTTACTGGTTCTTATGCAACCACAGGTTCTAACACATTTGATGGAACACAAACGATAAACAATACTTTATTAGTTAGTGGTTCAACAACAATAACAGGTAGAGTAAAAGGAAACATAGCTAGTTATACATTAACATCAGGTTCAACAACTGCTAGTTTAGATTGTGGTGTTGCCAACTTCCACACAGTAACTCTTACAAGTGGTTCAAACTTTATAACTGCAAATAACGTACAAGGTGGTATGACAGTAACATTACAAGTTAAACAACCAGGTGGTGGAGTTTATGGAACTGTAACCTTTGATACGGGTTCATTTAAGTTTCCAAGATTAGCAGGCTCACCAATCACAACTGATGTTGATGGTGGATATGATATTGTTTCTTTTGTAACATTTGATAACACTTATCTAAATGGTGTTTATCAAAATGATTTTGATATAATTATACCATAAATTATGTATATACCAATTACATTTATAGGCACAGATGGAACTCAAAACCTCTGTGTTTCTGCATCATCAACAGCTACTGAAGAAAGTGTTTTCTTGTCAGGCTCTCATGTTTGGCAATATTGGAAGTTTGAAACATCAGGTAGTAACTCATTAACCATTCACACAGGTTCTTCTATTGATGCACAAATATTCCTTGTTGGAGGTGGAGGTGGAGGAGGTGTTAGTCTTGCTGACCCAACAGGTGGTTCACCACAAGGAGCTGGTGGCGGTGGTGGAGGCGGTGTAGCTTTCTTTACAGAATATAAACTACAATCAAGAACTTATGATATAGAAGTTGGTGGTGGAGGTGGAGCAGGTCAACCTGGTCAAGATACAAGTATATACCCATTATATGATTCAGCTAAAAATGAAAATGAATACTTCCCCAATCCATTTTATTTGACAGGTGAAGGAGGAGGTGAAGGTTCATACTCAAGTTATATACCTGATTCATTTGGTAGATATGCATTTAATGCAAAAGGAGGTGGTTCAGGTGGAGGAGGTTCAAGAGGTTTAACGTTAAGACAACCTGGTTCACAGTATGTTTATGAAACTGCTCAATATGCTGGCGGTAGAACAGGTCAAGGAAACCAAGGTGGTGATGTTATTATACCATCAGGTTCTACTGAAACTTTCGAAGCTGGTTGTGGTGGTGGTGGAGCTGCTGAAGCTGGTCAACCTGCAGACTTCTTTTATACTGCTAATACCAAAACAAGAGGAGGAAATGCTATACAATATAATGTAGATGGTGTTCTAAGATATTACGGTGCTGGTGGCGGAGGATGTTCAAATTATGGTTGGCCAAGTGGTTCTGCTCTCGGTGCTAATTCATATGGAGCAGGTGGTAGTGGTTCTTTTACCAATTATCCTGGTGGTAACCCTGGTACTACTGACCCACCTGATAGTCACGATACAAGAGAGGGTAGAGATGGAATTGCAGTTGTAATGGTTCCTATTTGTTCTGCATCTCTTTTACAATGTACTACTTATGAATTATATGGTGAAGGAACTGTAACTTATTTACCTTGTGGTAGTGGTTCAGAAGCTACATTAGAAAGTTTTGAGGTAGAAGCAGGAAGAAAGTATAGAGTTTGTTCTTATTCTGTACCATCAATAAACGGAACGGTATATCCCTTAACAGATACTTGTGCTGAAGTAAATCCAAGTGGTTCTTGTTCAGAAACAGATATACCAATTGATATAACCCCACCTTTACCAAATAACGTACATATGAGAGTTACTCCAATAGATTGGAGTGAGTTTACTTTTGATTATGAGGGTGCAAGTCAAACTTATCACATTGGAAGTAATAGAACAACTAAGTATCCTTTTATTGTAGATTATGATACAAAATATTGGAGTAGAGATGGAGTATTTAGTAATTCAGAAAATATTGCAGGCCAATCTATATTGGGTATTGATTTAAATAATACTTTAACAGGTTCTTGTCAAACTATGAAGTTCTCATCAACAGAAGGTGGAGGACATAGTGTTCAGTATAAGTTCTGTGATGACTATCCAACAAGTGCAACTCAATATAAAACTTTTACAGGTGCTTTTACACATTATGCATCTGTTGATACAACACAACCAATAATAACAAGTTCTAACGTTACTGCTTGTTATTATTCTCAATCGTTTAATCAAAACACTGCAACAACTTCAAGTCAAGCATATAACGTAAGGGTAACAGTACCATCATCCGATGGATTTAACAAAGGTAACTTCTCTTACATAAATGTTGATGGAGAATTAGTTTCACATTCTATATCAACAGGAACATCACAAGATTTAGTGATGCAATCTATACCTGTACATAGAAAAACTACACCACCAACACCATTTCCTGTATCTACAACATTTGAGATATTAAGTCCTTATACAGGTTCTTTTACATCATATCCATACTATAACTCGTTGAACGATACTGCTCAAGTAAGAATATATGGATTGTGGCCAGCTACAGGTAGTGGAACTTATTATAATCCTGAGTTTAACTATTGGAATCAATCAGGTACTTTTGTAAATCAAACAGTAACATCACCTGTTTTTATAAGTTCATCAGTTATTCCATCGGTATGGGGAACAAGTGGATATGTATCAGATGAAACTTGGAGAATAGAACCAAGTCCATACTTTGCTTTACATGATTCAATACCTGTAACTCGTTCTATATGGTCTTTAATTGATTTAGGACTAACGGCATCATATGACGGAACTGGTAGTACTTTACACGATATATCAGGTAGATTAGGTGAAGATAGAATCGATGCTACATTTAATAGTTCTGCTTACGAATACAATACTGCAGTTTTAGATAGTGGTTCTTTAATATTAGAAGATAGTGGTTCTGTTTCTCAGATTCAATGGAATCGTGATTTTGACAATTGGAACAACGATATGTCTTTACTAATTACTTGGTTTAATAACGGTTCAGAACCAGAAGTTGCTAGAAGATATAACTTGTTTGGTACAACTAAGGTGATAAGCACAAATCCTTATACTGAATATGATATATTGAATCTATCACCTGATAATGTAACTACTAACTTAGAATACGCAAATCAATCAGTTAGAATGAGAGATGCTGGTATACTTCCAACAGGTTCAGATAATACTGCAGCTGAATCAGGTTTTGAGTTTGTTGGTTGGCACATTCATCAAGTTTCTTATAATAGAGCTACTAAAACAATTAATTGGATGTTTGATGATGAGTCTGGTTCAGTAGTATGTCCAACTGACCCAATATTTGGTGATACTGATTTCTATCAATACACACCTGTTATCTTTAACAATAATAGAAACAATGGTGTAGGAATCCCATCAGCAATTCAAGTATTTGCAATATATACAGGTTCTTTATCTTTATCAGAGATGCAACAAAACTATGATTATTTATACAACAGATACTAATGGCAAAAAGAACTAAAACTTTAAAAGATGTAGCTAAAGTTTATAAAGATAAAGCTTTACAGAATATCAATCCTGGTATCCCTTATAGTGGATACAAAAAAACAGGTAGTAGTAAGGCTTTTAAAACAGGTAACTTATTCAACAAAGTTGCATCTCGTAATCAAACTGATAGAATGTTTATCTATGATAAACAAACAGAGAAATATACTTTCTACTTTGATTACGCTCCAAGAGGTGCTGAGTATGGTAAGTTTGTAGAAGAAGGTACTCGGTATATGGACAAGAGACCTTTTGCTTTATTAGCTGCACAATCACCTGAGTTTAAACTAGCCGTAGATGAGTTTATGAATGGTAAAGTAGATGAAAAATTACAAGGTATCTTTGATGATTTTGATAAAAGAGCTGAAGATGCAGGTCTAAAGGTATCTTAACCTTTCCATATATTTTATTGTTAGTTGGTTATATGATAAAAGAATATATACAACTATGGCTGCAAGTTTTAACACTTATCCACCATTAACGAACTTATCTGAATCACCAATCATCTATAATCTACAAGATGCAAGTGGTGATACTTCAAATGATTCGTATCAAATGGTATTAGACTTAAAGGTTTATCAAGGTGATACAACAACAGATGAACCAGCTACTGCACAATTTACTTTAAACAAGTTTCCAGTAGAACATAGAAGTGGTTTATACAAAACTGCTAACTTTGATGTAAGTAACATTATAAACTCATATATGACTGCATCATTAGTAGATGAATATGAAAGTGCTTTAGAATCTACACAATTTTGGTTTAGAGCAGAAGCTTATTCTAAATGGAAGGTGGCGGGTTCATATGTAACATCTTCTCATCAGTTATCAGGTACAAGATTAGCTTTACCTGGTTATAATCTTTGGGGTGAAAATGAAAATCTATATAGTGGTTCTTCAGAACAGTTTGAAGATTATGTAACAAGATGGCCAATCTTATCTTGTGTTCCTACTGATGTATCACAATCTATATCTACATTAGACAATCCACTTTATTTCTCAACATACAATAAAGCTAACTCACCTTATACAATACCCGCGTATTATAGAGTTAAAACCAATCTTGGTACAATTGTAACACATAACTCAGCTGCAGACCCATTCTCAAACTCATATCATACTGTAAATCAATATGTGATAAACACAGATGAGTTGTCATCAGCTTCTCTTGCTGATTGGATAGAGGTAGAGGCATTAGATAGTGGATTAAGTGTATTAGGAACACCATTACATTGGGAGATTGATTGTCAAAAGAAATATACACCTGTAACTATAATATTTAAAAACAGATATGGTGGATTTGATAACTTTGAGTTCTCTTTAGTATCTCGTGAATCTTTTGATGTTCAAACAAAAGAATATCAGTCAAATGCATTACAAACTGATGAAGCTGTTTATAATAGATATTATGGAAAACAAACATACTTTACAGAAGGACACGAGACACTTACTGTGAACTCTGATTATATACCTGAGAGTATGAATGATTTCTTTAAACAAATGATGGCAAGTGATGAGATATATTGGGTTCTAAATGGTGATATGTCAGACACTGGTATATATGCAGATTTACAACCATTAGTACTTGTGTCTAAAAACTTACAATTTAAGAAAGAAGAAGTAGATAAATTAATTAACTACCAACTTACGTTCAAGTTTGGTACACCATTTAAACTAACATTATAATGACGAATTATCAGTTTTCAGTTTGGGCAAACGGAATTGAATTAGACTTGTTTGATGATGAAGAAGTATTAGTATCAAATAATGTAACAGGTTTATTTGATGTTGATAAACTGCCTTCTGATTTTACAAGAGAAATAACTATACCTGGCTCTAAAAGAAACAACGCCTTCTTTCAACACGCTTATGATATTGATGTTGACTTTCCTTTTTTGTTTCAAGAATCACAAAAGGTAGAATGTTATATTGATATTAGTGGATATTTGTTAACACAAGGATATCTTCAGTTAAACAAAATCAATTTAGTTGATAACAGAGTAGAATCCTATGATATTTCTTTATATGGTTCAGTATCTAACTTTTCTCGTGATTTAAGAAACAATAACTTAACTGATTTAACTTCTTTGGATGCATATAATCACACTGCATCTTATGATAACATTGTAGATTCATGGAATGGTACTTTGTTTAGTGGTGATATTGTTTATCCTCTTGCAGATTATGGTAAAGGATACTTTTATCAATCATCAGCAGAACCAGGTCAATATGGAATTGACAATTATAGAAACTCTCTTAACGTACAAGACTTCAAACCTGCTATTAGAGTAAAAGCAGTTGTTGATTCAATCTTTGAACAATTTGGATACACATACACCTCATCTTTCTTTAATGAAGGATTTATTGATGATATGTACGTTATTTGTAATAACAATAGACAATTTGCTGAGTTCGATGCTATTGACTTAGAAGGATATGGTTTAGTTAAGATATCACCAACGAGTGGTTCTACAACTGATATTACACTTAACACAGGTTCCTTAACTTTATTAGAGTTTGACAATACAGAGAATGACCCATCTTACTTTATGAATGCTAATGCAAAGTATGATAATCAAAGAATTACAGGTCTTAATGGAAATATCAAACTAAACTTTACAGTATCTGGTTCTACAACAGGAAGCTTAACAGGATATCCTGAGTTAGAGGTTAAGATGGTAAGGGTATCTGATAGTTATGAAGTTCCTATTGATGTTGATGAGATTAATAAATATCTTAGAGAAACTTACTCTCAGTTAACTAATATAGGTGATAAAACTTATACCTTAGAAGAAACTTGGACAACTGGTGCTTATTTAATTACTGCAGCTGAATGGCAGTGGAAAGCAAAGTTTACATATACAGGTACTGATGATTGGAATATAACCATTGCAAAAGACGGTAACGTAGAATCTTATATTGAGGTAACTGATTATAAGAATGGTGCTGATTATCGTGTAATGGAGATACCGCAGAATATGCCTTTTGGTGAAAATGGTATTACTTGTTTAGATTTTATTAAAGCTTTACAAAAGAAGTTTAACTTAGTTATAACACCTGATAGACAGAACTATAATAACTTTAAGATAGAAACTTTTAACGATTGGTACAAAGGTGGAACTGTAAAAGATTTAACTCAATTTATAAGAACAGATAAACCAATCAATGTAATACCAGCAAACAACCTTGCAGTAAATGAAATAGAGTTCTCTGATACACTTGGTAAAGATTATCTTGCAAGAAACTTTAACGATTTTGAGAATAGACCTTACGGTTCTTCTTTTTACTTAGATAACGAAAACAGATTCTCACAAGGTAAGATAGATGTAAAACCAATCACGGCTGCATCACCTCTAAGATATATACCAGGAACAGGTGAGGTTGGTGGTTCAACTGCACCAACTGCATATGCAAAATCTATTACTTACAATAACTCATCTACAACGATTTGTAACGATGGTAGGTTTGTAGGAACTGCATTTACAACAAGTGCAAGTGCTTTAGCTTATGGAGATGTACTTTATTGGGATAGTGCTTTAACTTCACCACTTACAGGATATGCCGTTGTTAGAGATAACTCAAATGGTAATTTATTCCTTTTAGATACATTCACAGGACAAATAATAGCAACGATAGGAAATTGTTAAGATTATGGCAGGATTATATATACCCACATTTATATCAAACGAAAACTTTGACCCCGCAAAGGTTAACCCAAGATTTTTCTTTTATAACGGAAAGAAATCAATATCACCAGGATTTTATTTTGGTGGTTATGACAATGCTGCTGGTAGTAGTGTTTCACTAAATCAATATAGTCAGTTTCCATACTTTGACCATTATAGTGGTTCAGCTGGTTCAACAGACCCTAACCAAGATTCTGAATCTTTGTTGTTTTTTAATGAACCAACTGCGTATGGTACTATACCAACAAATAACTTATACACAAAATATTGGAGTACTTACATACAATTACTTTATAATCCTAAAACGAGATTTGTAGAGTGTGAGGCAGTTATACCATTTGCTGAGTATATCAATATGGAACTAAATGATATTGTACTATTTAAAGGTAATCATTATCATTTGAGAGCAATCAATGATTACAACCTTAAAACAGGTGAGTGTAAGTTACAGTTACTCGGTCCAATCATTAGTGATACTTTAACCTAAAATTGTTAAAAGGATATGAACTTAAAACAAATAATAGATTTACTTAACTACGATTCATTTAACAATGAATCTAAAGTTATTGATATTGCCAAAGGTAAATACCAAATACCAAACAATTGGAAAGAAGTTAAAAATCTATTCAAAAGAATGTAATGGCGAATACAACTACATATAAAGCGGTAATTGATGTTGATACTAAAGGTACTGACCAATTAGATAAATTAAACAAATCCTTAGATAATACTCTTGAGGGATTTGAAGATATTGGTGCAGTAATAGAAAAAACTCGTAAAGCATTACAGAAAGCAAAGTTAGATGGTGATAAGGTAGAGTTCAAAAGATTAAGAAAAGAACTTAACACTTTAGAAAGACAGTTAGAAGATACAGAAATAACTTCTCGTAGATTCTCAGATGCTCTTGCAGAACAACCTGGTATCGTTGGTTTAGTAGGACAATCACTTAAAGGATTAGATGGTGGTTTAAAAGTTCTTGCAGCAAACCCAATTATTGCAGTAGTTAGTTTATTAGCAGGTTTATTCTTAGCCTTTAGAGAATCTCTACAAAAAACAGAAAGAGGACAAGCTCTACTTAACAAAGCAAGTGAAGCTTTTGGTAAGATATTAGGTCCTATCTTTGCAATCATAGAATCAGTTGCATTCCCAATCTTTGAGTTCTTTATTGAGTTGATTGATAAAGCTGCAGCAGGTTTCCAAAGATTTGCGAGATTCTTGGGTATTGCACAAAAAGAAATTGATGAAGCTTCTCGTAATTCATCAGAAGTTCTACAACAAAAGTATGAAGAAAACTTAAAGGCAGAAGAAGAAGCTACTAAAAAGTTAGAAGAAGAAACTGCTAAACGTATAGAACAAGAGAAGAAAGAAGCAGAAGAAAGAAAACGTATTGCTGAAGAAGCTGCTAAAGAAAGAGCTGCAAAATTAGCAGAAGCACAAAAAATACAAGATGATGCTATGTTATCCTTAATGGATGAACAAGATAGAGAACTTCTTGTAAGAGAAAGAAAGTATCAAGAAGAGTTAAAGAAACTAAGAGATGCTGGTGTTGATACTGCTGAAGTAGAAGAACTTTATCAGAAAGATGTTCTTGCAATTAAGAAAAAGTATGATGATGAGTCTATACGATTAGAACAAGAAAAGTTAGCTAAAGAAAAAGAACTTAGAGATAAAGCAGCAGAAGAAGAAAAACAAAGATTAGCAGAGATTGCTGCAATGGAGTCTGAACAAAGAGCTATTGCAATTGATAGTTTATTAGCTGATTATGATTTAAAAGTTGCAACTAATCAAGCTACATTCCAAGATGAGTTAAAGTTGTTTGATGCAACTATGGCTCTTCAAAGAGAAGAGTTGGTAGCACAAAAGGCAGGTTCTGAACAATTAGTTGCATTTGATAAAGTTGCAGCTGCTCAACGTATTGACATTGAACGAGCACAACAAATGGCTAAGTTGGATATTATCTCAGGTGCTCTTAGTGTAGCAGCACAACTTGCTGGTGAGAATACTAAACTCGGTAAAGCTTTATCTATTGCAGAAGCAACCATTAATACTATAAAAGGTGTTACACTTGCATTAGCAAGTTCACCACCACCATTTAACTTTATCGCAGCGGGTACAGTAGCAGCCGCTGGTTTCTTACAAGTTAAAAAGATATTAGATACAAAAGTACCTGAAGTTAGTGCAAGTGGAACAAGTGGTGGAGCAGGTGGAGGTATATCGTTTACACAACCACCTAAACCAACTACATCATTCCAAGCACCTTCTATACAAACATTACCAAACCAAGTAGATAGTGGGGCTCAAATTGCAGAGTCTATTGCAGAAGCTACAGGAAAACCAATAAGAGCTTACGTTGTTGCTCAAGATATATCTTCTAAACAAGCATTAGATAGAAGAGCTAACGAATCAGCAACACTATAAACCAAGATAAAATTGTTATTAAGATATGGAATTATTCGAATTAAAAATAGATGATGAACTTTTAGATGAAGTTTTTGCTATAAGTTTGGTTTCTGAACCCGCGATAGAATCTAACTTTATATTCTTTGATAAAGAGAAAGTACAGTTTGAGAAAGTAGATAACGAAAAGAGAATCGTTGCAGGTCCAATCTTAATACCTAACAAAAAGATTCTTCGTATAGATGGTGAAGGCAAACCTTATGAGGTGTTCTTCTCCGAAGAAACAGTAGAGAAGTTGGCACAAAACTATCTTAAACGAAGATATACTAATAAATCTACTTTAGAACACCAAGAGAAGGTTTCTGGTGTATCTTTAGTAGAGAGTTGGGTAAAGACTACCAAAATGGATAAATCATCAGGATATGGTCTTAATTTACCTATGGGAACTTGGGTAGGTTTATTCAAAGTAGATAACGATGAAATATGGGATGATTACGTTAAGACAGGTTCAGTAAAAGGATTCTCAATCGAAGGTTTATTTACACACGATTTAGTTAAAGCATCAAGACAAGAGATATTAGATATAGAAGAACAAGAAGCAGAGTATCTTCTAAACAAGATTAGAGCTTTAATCAAAAAAGATAATAGATACAACAAAGGTAAACGTATCGATATGGAGTCTTACTCTGATTATCCTGATGGTGTTAAGAACAATGCTAAAAGAGGTATCGAGTTAAACGAGAGACAAAACAACAAATGTGGGACTCAGGTGGGTAAGGTAAGAGCTACACAATTAGCCAAAGGAGAACCTATCTCGGTACAAACAATCAAAAGAATGTATTCATATCTATCAAGAGCAGAAACATACTACGACCCAAATCAAACGACTGAATGTGGTACTATATCATATCTTCTATGGGGTGGTAAAGCTGCATTAGGTTGGTCAAGAAACAAGTTAAGAGAATTAGGTTTATTAGAAGAAAATCAAGCACAACCACAGATAACATCAACATATCCAGGAGAGGTAGCATCGGGCAGTATATCTACTGAACTTGAAGGTGAAGATAGATTGATTCTATTCCCTACACAAGAAATGGCTGAGATGTATGCTGAAGTAATTGGGTGTGAAGGTTCTCATGAACATAAATTAGAAGATGGAACATCCTATTGGATGGCTTGTTCATCTCACCCAACAGAATGATTATGGATTTAGATAACAAGATTTCTTTCTTTAGTGGATTTACCTTAACCTCAATGTGGACATTACCTATATATGATTTAACTATGGCACTTATTCTCGGTGTAGTAGGTGGATTTGGTGGTATGTTTGGTAAATGGATTTGGAAACAAATAAGTAAGTGATGACAGATAAACAACGTAAAGTTTTAAGTAAGATAGTAGATAAGGAAGCGTATTTATTCGCTAAACCTGCTATTGAGTTATCTCGTAGTGAGATGAATAAACTTATTAAAACTACCAAGTTTACTGATATTAAAGTTTGGTCAAAGAAACTCTCAGGTGTAAGATTAAAGAGAGTAATGCAAACTTGGGATAAACAAGGAACACCTGTCTATAACTATCAAGCTCGTGGGTATTGGGTAATGATGACAGATGAAGGATGGAGAACTATTGTACTTCGTTCAGTAGAGAAAGTTAAAATAGGTAACCAATTTTATAAAGTAAAGTAATGCCAATTAAAGTAAATCCTTCAGAAACACACGATGAGTTCATCTCAAGATGTATGAGTAAAGAACAATCTTCATTTCCTGATGAAGAACAAAGATACGCAGTTTGTGAATCTTATTGGAGAGAATCTAAGATGTCATCTCAAGAAAGAATGGTAAATAAACTCAACAAGAAACAACAAGAGTTAGAAGGTGCTTGTTGGGAGGGATATATTCAAATTGGAATGAAGCCAGGGCCAGGTGGTAAGATGGTGCCTGATTGTAGAGGTCCTGTTAAAGATTAAATAAAAAAACCCCCACATTTCTGTGAGGGACAAATTGGCAATTTGATTGTGGGTTATCTTTTGTTATTATATATCTTGTCCATAAAGTTGTCTACCCAACCACTAGAAGTTATTCTATCCCACTCTTGTAACCAATACTCTTCAAAGTTTGAGTATTTTCTCATACTAACTGCACCAATATATTCAGGATTTGTTTTCTGAATTTCATCGTAGTATTCTTTTTTTTCTTTTTTTACAGATTCTCTAAACTCTACAACACCTACTGGATTATTTTGGATATAATGTCTAATCCATAAACCACATTGTAGTTCAGTATAATCTACACCTCGTTTTGATAAGATAATATCTCTTACACAAAACATATGATTGTTCTCACACATTACATCACCATATACCTCTATGTTTTTAGATACAAATGCATCTACCGCATCCTCTACTTCTTGAAAGGTTAGTGGGTTATCTTTAAAGAATAAATCGTGGAACTGATTATCACCTTCTTTTGGTTGATACTTGTCCCATACCCAATCTAATAATGTGTTTCTTGTTTTTTTAATCTCTACTTTTGTCATAATTTTAAGTTTTAAGTGTTATTATTAATTTATATTACTAATATACGAAATTATTTTGATATATCCAAATTATTTTTGGATTATTTTGTAATAACTTCTAACCTATTATATAACTCACTATCATTATCAATAGCAGATTGTATATGTGATGGTGTGATATGTGGTAAAGTAGCAATAGTTGCAATTGCATATCCTCTGTAATCATCAGCTGATGAAGCATCGTTTATATATGGACTATCCATACGAAACTTATGTAGATACATTGCTAATGAATATGTTCCATCTTCTTCCACAATACCTCTTGTGTCATTGTGTATTTTAATTAGTTTGTTTAGATTCCATAAATCACCACATACTACTTCTACATCAATTAAATTGTAATCTCTGTTTTTGTTCTTTAATGTTTGCATAACTTTTATATTTTATTTATTTAATTATTATACTACTAATATACGAAATTATTTTGAGAATTCCAAATTTCTATCCAATTTATTTAAGGTTGGTTGTAACCAATTCTCTATAAATAAACCTAATACTCTCTCTGTTGATACTTGCGATGCATCTACATAAAGTTGTTTGTTGAACCCTAAATGTAGTAACATATCATCATTAATGATTTGTAATTGTTTTTCGGTAAAACTGAAGTTGTATTCAGTTTGAATTCGGTTTAACACTCTCTCTGTGTAGGTTGTAAATAAATCTTTTGTCATGTTTTATGTTTTAATTAATATTACTCTGTAAATATACGAAATTATTTTGATATATCCAAATATTTTATGAATAATTTTCAATAATATTATCAAATATTTCACCAGCAGTTTCATCATCATAATCCAAATCTAAGTCATCACATACAATTTCCCATAATCTACTTGGGTGTGATTCACTTTCATAATAATACTCAATAATACCTGCAATTTGTGTTTTTAAATTTGTCATTTTGTTTTATATTTTAATGTTTAACTTAATTTACTCTGTAAATATACGAAATATTTTCGATATATCCAAACTTTTTTACAACTTTTTTTGTAAAACTTTTATATACTTGTTTGTTATTATGATATACACTTCACTATTTCAATTTGAGCCATTTTATAGTGATAAAGCCTATATTATTATTTTGAAAGAACCACCGATGTTTTACATTTGGTGGTTTTTTTTTCGTTTAAGTATAGTTGTGCATATTTATAGATATACGAGTAATATTATCAATTGGCTACTGATAAAAAACTACTTAAAATATTTGGCAGTGTTAAATATTTTTTGTATATTTGTATAATTTAATAATAAAATAGGTAAATATTATGGCAAAAGACCCAGCGGTTCTGTTCTATACATCTGACTTCTTGAGCGGAACTTTTACAATGACACTTGAAGAAAAAGGAGCTTATATAACACTCCTTTGTTTACAACATCAGAAAGGAAAACTTACTGATAGAGAATTACATATGTACAAAGATATGACTGAGGTTATGTCTAAGTTTGTACAGTTAGAAGATGGTTTTTATTATAACCTGAAGATGAAGGAATGTTCAGATAAACGTAAAGCATACTCTGAGAGTAGAAGAAACAACAGATTAAAGAAAACTACATCTAAACAGAACATATCTAAAACATATGATACATCATATGATAAAGATATAAAAAACACATCTAAAACATATGTTAAACATATGGAAAATGAAAATGAAAATGAAAATATAAATGAAGCTGTAACTGAAAATGAAGTTAAGATACTAACTAAGTTAGAAGATAAACTTTTAGATATAACTACATTCTTATCAGCTTACAAAGAGATAGAGGAGTATGGAGGTGTAGAGAAATATTATGATGCACTTGGATACGATGAATCTCAGAGGGAAAATTGGAACAGACATATTAACACTAAATTAGAAATACTATTATGAGCAAAACACTAACACCAGACGAGTTCGAACAAAAATTACATAAAGAGTTTAAAGAACTCATTTCAGAAAAATCAAAGGTAGTTGAACTACTTGATGAAGCAGAACAATACACAAAAGATATCAAGATGCCAGATACATACGAACAATTGGCAATTGATATACTTAAAGATGTGAGAAATAACAGAAAGTTTTATTTTAAACAATGGAAGTCAATCAATCTTTTTGTAATCAATCAGAGAAAGTTGAGAGTACCTAAAGATGAAGATGATTTTATTATACTATGAAACGAGAAAAAGAAATCCAAAAACTTGAAGAAGAACAACGAGCTCAACTAACCTTAGCACAAAGTGGACAAGATGATTATGCATGGAAAAGATATAGACAAATCACAGAACTTCTTAGAACACTTCGCTCCCAACGATAGTATTATCTCATACCCTAAGTTGAGAAAGTTCGTTAAACATCAAATAAATCGTTATGAAGAGGTGCAAAGGGGTATAGAAGAGAACGCTCTATACTATGTTTACTCAGAACCACAGGCAGTTAAAGATTATCAGATGTTGTCAGAAAAGATACAAGAGTGGGAATGGTTCTTAGATGAAATCTTAGATGATGAGCTCAAAATTAATGCAATAACAATATAGGAAATATTTATGAATACAGAAACAGAAATTGTAGGATTTGATGGTAAATACACAATAGACAAAGAAGGAAATGTGTATTCTTACGCTCAAATAAAGAAAAGGAAGTTAAAACCACAGAGAGCGTCTCAATCTAAAAAAGGTTATTTCCAAGTTAGATTACATTCTAAAGAAGTAAACGTAATTAACAGTAAAGGTAATCAGTATGGAAAATTACATTATCTTCACAGATTAGTTTGGGAAACTTATAATGGTGAAATACCAGAAGGTATGGAAATAGACCATATAGATGCAGATACTACTAATAACAAATTATCAAACTTGCAATTACTTACTCGTAGAGAAAATCTAGCTAAATACACCAAAAGAAGTTATGGTATTCATGTTAGAGAATATAGGGATGAAATTGTAGAAGATTACAAAAAACTTGGAACTTATAAGAAAGTTGCAGAAAAGTGGGGAGTTGATTGGAATCAGATATATAGAGTAATTAAGGATGTTTATCATTACCACAATCATAAAACAAAAGAATGGGAAATAAGAAGATACAATCCCCATATCAATGATGAGTTCACAGACAATGATTTACGAGCAAAGAATAAACGAGGAAACGGAAAAAAGAAATAAACTATGTGTTGGATTAAATTAGGTGATATGTTAGAGGGATTCATATCCCTCATCACATTAGGAAATGGAAAAGATATTGCTATGTGGGTTGCAACAAAACTTGGGTATAAATCATGTGGATGTGAAGAAAGAAGAATATGGTTAAACAAACTAACTTGTAAAAATTATAACGATGGCATACAACTTTAGTAAAGAAGAAATACAAGAAATGAAAGAAAAGATGGCAGGTATAGGTTCATACCTACCAACTAACATGACTGGTTATATTTGGGATAAATACAAAAAGATTAGCGGTAATCAAACAGAACCTCAACCTTGTACTTGTAAATCATCAGGTAGATTATGGGCAAAAGCAGTAGAAACCGTTAGAGAGTATCTAAAATCGGTACAATAACTAAATGATATCTGGCTCATTAGAAATAGAAATAAGTAATAGGTTAAACAATCTATACACAAATCACCACGATTGGTTAAGGGCAGTAGCTTATAATTTATCTAAATCTCATCAGTTGTCTGATGATATGGTACAAGAACTTTACTTGTATCTTGCAGAAAAACAAAATCCTAAATTGTTTTTTAACGATTCATTCAATCTTAAATACTGCCACTCATTCTTATCTTCTCGGTACATCAATTGGATAAAGAGAGAAAACAAAAAGATTTATGTAGAAAAGTGGAAAGATGTAGAAGATGAGGAGTATGACCACGATTATGATGAATCAATAGACAAAGCCTTTGATGATGTCATTAAGGAGTTAGAAAGATTAAAAACAACACCTATGTGGTCATCAGCTAAGTTATATGAGATGTATCAGTTCTCAGATAAAACAATGGAAAAATTATCTAAGGATATCGGTATATCTAAATCAACAACTTTCTTAAACGTAAAGAAAATAAAAGAACACTTAAAAAATAACATTAAAAATCCAAACGATGAGCGAGAGTAAAAAGGATATAGAGAAGTATGAAAACGAACACTACAAAGTTTATTTTAAAGAAAAACAAGAGATACAAGAAAAATACCCAAGATGGGTATCAGAAGATATAACAAAACAAAACAGAGAATATGATAGAAAAGTTTGGTTAGAGTACTTAAAAGAAATTGCTGATTTAATGTTAAGACCAAATGGTGATTTCCAAAAATATGTTTGGGATACAATATCAGAATCAGATAGAGAAGTTATGGAAAGAAACTCAAGACCAAGTATGCAAGGAGGAAGAAAATCAAACTTTAATTACTATTAATATATACATATATACAAATGAACAACAAATCAAAGGTAACAATAAAAGTAAAGGGTGGTAACATAGGTAGAGCACTTAAACAATTCAAAAGGTTGGTAAACGAATCAGAACACCTTAAAGAATTAAAGGATAGGAGAAGATATCTAAAACCCTCAGTAAAGAAACGTATGTTAAGAAACCAAGCCAATAGAGAGAGGGGTTGGGAGTTAGAAGCAAAACGTAAAGAAGGTCTACATCACTAATATATTCATATATATTTGTTATATAGTTAAATACTATGGATAACTATGGGATTTCATAAAGGTGAAAATTGGAAAGGTAATAAATTAGGTAGACCTAAAGGTGCTTTGAATAGAAGTACCGAACAGGCTAAACTAACTATTGCTCGTGTTGCAAATCAAGGTCTAAACAATATATCAGAAGATTTAGAAAAGATAAGACAAGAAAATCCAGTAGAAGCAGCAAAACTTTATATGAGATTGTTAGAGTACATTGTACCGAAACAAAAATCGGTAGAGATGAGAGCAGAGATAGACCAACGTATCCAACAAATTACAGTTAATATAAACAGAAGCGGTAGTGAAGAACATAACGATTGATACAACTATAACGTTTGATAATCTATTAAACGCAAAGAACAGAGTAACACAACACATTGGTGGTACTCGTAGTGGTAAGACTTATGCTATACTTCAATGGTTAATTGTAAGAGCACTACAAGAAAGATTAGACATAACAGTTGTAAGAAGAACTGTTCCCTCACTTAAACGTTCGGTAATTAAAGATTTTAAGGATATCCTTACTAACCTTGAAATATGGGAAACAGAACGATACAACATCTCTGATAGGATATTTACGTTTGGGAATGGTTCTACTTTATCTTTTATAAATACAGATGACCCTGAGAAGCTTAGAGGGGTTAAATCAGATGTTTTATTCATAGACGAAGCTTCAGAGATAGATGAAGAAAGTTACTTTCAATTATCTATACGTTGTCAAGGTTCTATTGTATTAGCTTATAACCCAACTATATCACCTTACCATTGGTTAAGAGAAATGGAAGAGTGTGAAAGGTTTGTAACTACTTACAAAGACAATCCTTATCTTCCAAAAGAAATGGTAAAAGCCATTGAGGATTTAGAACACAAAAACCCCAAGTATTGGACAATCTATGGTAAAGGTGAGTTTGCACCAAACGAAAGAGCAATCTTCTCGTTCCAAATAGTAGATGAGAATCCAGTAGAAGAATTGGTAGCATTGGGTCTTGACTTTGGATTCTCAAATGACCCAACTGCTTTATGTGCAGTTCACAAGAAAGGAGATATGTTGTATGTAAGAGAACTACTATACGAAAAAGGTATGGTAACTAAAGATATCATAGATAAACTTGATGAACTAAACGTTGGTAAAACAGAAATATGGGCAGATTCTGCAGAACCAAGATTGATAGAAGAAATATATAGAGCAGGTTTCAATATCAAACCAGTAAAGAAAGGACCTGACAGTATAAGGTTCGGTATTGGTGTATTACAGAACTATGGTATATGTGTACCTCGTTCATCACAGAATCTTATAAACGAGTTATATTCTTACGAGTGGGCAGTAGACAAATATGGAATACAACTTGACAAACCACAAGGAGGTTTAGACCACTTGATAGATGCAATGAGATATGTTGCTATGTCAAGATTATCAATTAAGCAACAAAATAAAGGTAAATATACTTTGAGTTTTAAATAATTTTTCGTATATTTGTACTATTAAATTAAAAAGTAAATTAAAATGTTAGATTATTTAGAAATTGGTGTTGCACAAGGTGAACACGCAGAAATGTTAATGGTAGATGAACGCATTCGATATGTTGGTGTAGATATGTTGGATGAGGTCGATGAATCTGTATTAGAAAGATTAAAACCTTATGGGAATAGAATTGAAATCATCACAATCAATCCCAAAGAAGTATTACCAACCCTTACACAAAAGTTTGATAGAATTTATATAAATGGTGACCATTCTTATGAAGGTGCAAAGAAAGATATGGAATTATCTTTACCACTACTAAAGAATTGGAGTAGTAGAATTGTAGTTGATGATTTGAACTATAAGGAAGTAAGACAAGCATTTGATGAGTTTGTAAAAGAAAATAACTTAGAACATAAAGGAAACGAGATATGGCAGAGATAATCCCTAAAGAGTTTGCAGACAAGACAAAGATGGAATTATATACAGATATACTTTCGTTATCTCGTTATGTAACCAAATTGCGTCATGATATAGAGAATGAACAAGCACAAACTAAGTTAGTCAATGCAAAACTAATAAAAGCTCGTGGTGATATCTTAAAATTAAAATCAATGATAGGACACCAAAACATACACATATCAGATTTAGTATCACAGATTAAAAACATAGACGATATAGAAGAAATAACTTATGAAGAAACAAATTGAAATAACAGTACCAAACGATTGGTCAGCGGTATCATTTACACAATACCTAAGATTACAACAAGACTTAAAGAACTATGAAGATACGCCTGAAGCACAAGAACCTACTTTACTGTATCATCTTTGTGGTATTCATCCTGATGTTATTAGTTCATTAGATACAACCACTCTACAATCCATTAGAGAAGATTTATCGGGCTTTCTCGGTAAGAGTGAAGGATATGAACTTCAACGAATTATTCGTATCGGAGATGTAGAATATGGATTTGAACCTAACTTGTCTAAAATGGCTTATGGTGCTTATTTAGATATTACTGCATTTGAGAATATAGAACTAAATGATGATTGGTGTGAGATACTTGCAATATTGTATAGACCAATCACAAAGAAAAGAGGAGCTCTTTACGAAATAGAAAAGTATACAGGAGTAGAGCCATGGGATGGTGATAAGTTCAGAAATTTAGGTATGGATTTTCACTTTGGCGGTTTTTTTTTCTTCACTCGTTTATATCAGGACTTACTGAACTCTATCCTGAAATATACTCAGAACCAGACGGAGATGTATCCCAACATCAAATCAATTTTGGAAAAAAGTGGAAAGGCTATTCAACAATTGCAACAATTGCAGGAGAAGAGTTCTTAAAGTTTGATGAGGTTGTAGAAAAACCTTTAGGTGAGTGTTTATTGTATCTTTGTTACTTAGCAGATAAGTCTTTGGTTGAGAAATTAACTCATAAAGAACAGATGGCAAAGTATAAACACAGGTAGTATAAGTAAAAATGTAAGTACTTTTGTTATAAGATAAAAGATTATGTCATACTCAAGGAAATTACAAAAGGCTAGAAGAACGGGTATATACATTGGACCTACTCGTGGTAAATCTTCTCCAAAGAACTCTCGTAGAGGTTGTTTGTGTTTAGATAGCAACACTTACTCTACTCGTTGTTGTGAAGGTGCCTTAATGAATCAAGGAATTGGTAAGATTGAATCAGTATATGAGATAGGACAATTCTCAAGCGGTTTCTCTGATGGATTTGACATAACAATAAAAAGATAGAATATACCATGAGTCAACAAAGCAAACAACAGTTAAGACAAACTAACAATAGTAATTTTCCTAACAACAACTCTGCATTTATTACACCTGAAAAGTTAAGAGAGTTTAATAACGATATCATCGACTCGATAGCTTTAGATGTAGATACTGAAATGAGTGGTTCTGTTGTTATATCAGGTAGCTTGACAGTAACAGGAGCTATTACAGGTGATATCACTGCATCAGCTGATTGGAGTGCAATCACTAACAAACCAAGTGGATTAGTAAGTGGTTCATCACAAATCACCTTAACAGATACCACAGGAAATCTCGGTGGTAATAGAATCACAGGTTCAGTTGGTAATGCAACATCTGCTTCATATGCAATCACTGCTTCTCACGCATTAAACGCTGCAGATGCAGATTGGAATACAATACAAAACAAACCGAGTGGAATAGTTAGTGGTTCTTCACAAATTGATTTATCACAAGCAACAGGTACTGCTGCTAATGCTACTAACGCGGTTAATGCAGATAATATAGCATTAACGGCCGATAATGTTAATACAAACAGATATGTTCCTTTTACATCAACTGCAAATGGTGATGGAGCTTTACTTACAGATGCTGGTTTATTGTATAACGCTTTCAATAATACTTTGACAACCACTACTTTTAATGGTGATTTATCAGGTAATGCTTCTACAGCTACTACTGCAGATTCTGCAACATCAGCATCTCACGCAGAAGTTGCAGATTTAGCAACACTTGCAACTAATTCAACTTATTCAGACAATACAATAGTGTATGGTAAAAACGTTCATACATTAGAAATCCCAAAAGGAACTCCACTTTACTTTACAGGTAGTGGAACAAGTGGAAACTTGGTAGGTATCTTACCTGCTGATGCAGGAAATCCTTTATTGATGCCTGCAGGTGGTGTTGCTGGTGAAACTATTGCGGTAGGAGAAGAAGGAGTTGTTCTTTTAGATGGATTTATAAATGATGTAGATACTTCTTTATTCCAATCAGGACAAACAGTTTATGTAGGAGTAGGTGGAGGATATACCAATCAAAAACCAACAGGCTCTGCAAATCTTATTCAAGCATTAGGATATGTAGAAAAGTCAGCAGTAAATGGTAGTGGAGTAATCAAAGGTTCAGGTAGAGCAAACGATGTTCCAAATATACAAGAAGGATACCTATGGATTGGAAATGGTGATGGAGTTGCAACTACTTATTCAACTTCATCTCTTAACTTTGCTTTAACAGATACAAATAACACATTTACAGGAACACAATCATTTAATAACATCTC
>Ga0070749_10000749_pt1 | contig 21771 bp, 28 predicted proteins | sample VirMetDEL_Nov_18_FD_75180 | JGI IMG/M metagenome (GOLD analysis project Ga0070749, IMG submission 75180) | Aqueous microbial communities from the Delaware River and Bay under freshwater to marine salinity gradient to study organic matter... | ecosystem: Environmental > Aquatic > Marine >...
GTCTAGTATCTGTAAAGATGCGTTCATCTATTGATATGGAAGCACGCGGTCAGTTCGATGACATTTTGGCAGTGCAGCTTGCTAAGGCACGCTTTGCTGTGCTACAGATTCAGGCAGCCGAAAAGTCAATCCAGGCTCCTATCGCCATTCCACAAGACGTACAAGAATTGGCACTCGGCCCTGATTCAATTATGCGTTCTGCAAACCCACAGGCAATTCGTCGTGTTCCATTGGAACTACCTGCTGGTGTCTTTACAGAATCAGGTGTATTAGATAGAGAACTACGAGTTGGTGCTCGTTACCCAGAAGTACGTGGAGGCCAAATTGATGCTTCAGTTGTTACGGGGCGTGGTGTTCAGGCACTACAAGCAGGTTTTGATACACAAATTAAAGCAGCGCAAGCACAGTTTGCACTCTTCTTTACAGAACTTATTTCGCTCTGCTTCAAAGTAGACGAGAAGATATTCGGTTCACGCAAGAAAGAAATTAAAGGTAACGATGATGGTATGCCATACACAATGTCATACATCCCATCAAAGGATATTGGCGGAGATTATTCTGTAGATGTTCGCTACGGCATTATGTCTGGTATGAATCCAAACAATGCAATCGTAGCCCTACTACAAATGCGTAGCGACAAACTTGTATCACGCGATTATGTACGCCGTGAACTACCAGTAGATATTAACATCAGCCAAGAAGAACAGAAGGTTGATATTGAAGAGATGCGTGATGCACTACGAGTGGCAGTGGCTCAGTATGCACAGGCTGTTCCTACCCTTGCAGCGCAAGGCCAGGATGTTGAGCCAATCATTACACGCATCGCAGATGTAATTAAGGGCCGTCAAAAAGGACAGCTACTTGAAGATATTGTTGAGAAGGCCTTTGCGCCAGCTCCACAACAGCAGGCACCACAAATGCCTCAGCCATTAGGTGCAGGTGCGGCCCCCGTCTCTGCCTCGCAGCCAACTCCAGTACAACCTGGCGGTGCGGCCCCTGCGCCTGGTGCGCCACAAGGACGACCAGATATTGCATCATTGCTCGCCTCAATCGGCGGCGCGGCATAAAGAAGAGGAGGTGCAATATGAAAAAAGGAACACAGGCCCCAGCTCCAATGTCTAAGCCAGTTGAAGGCAAGAAGGAAGGCGACAAGGTTCAGGGCGGCAAGGTAATGGCTCCATTCGCTGGAGCAGCTAAGCCAGGCAAGAAAGTCAAGAAGGGCTAATAAAATTTATGTGCGAGAGGTGCCGGATGGAAAATGATCGTATACGCCGTCCGGTACGTCTTGCCGATTTTCTAGTAGTCGGTGCAGGATTTTTGCACAATGTAAGTGAATCATTTTCGGTATTAACCGAAGAGATTATGCAGTTAGCAATCCATAACGCTAACAGAGAAACCGAACTTAATAATGTTTGGTCAGATTTTTCAACAGAATTAGAAAAAATTACGGAGGACGAAGATGGCAATCACGGATTCAACTAATCCATTAGCCGGTATCTCCGGTCCTGGTCCATACGCAAAGCGTACAGATTTACAATATCAGTCACCTGAGTATGGTGCAGGTGTACAGTATGAAGCAGACAAATCAGCGGTTCCATTAGCTAAAACAGCAGACGTTTTAGGTGCTACTAATACAGAAGTTCGTCAGGCTGCAGATAAAGCAGTTTCACAAGATTCAATAACTTCTCTTTACGCTCCATCTTCACGTAAAAACGAAGATATTATGCACGGTACCGATGTACCAGGTAGTCCTGGTGGTGGATCTAATGTACTAATGATGCAATCACAATTTGCACAAACAAAACTTTCAGATACTTTGGCACAGATGTTGCCATACGACCAGACAGGTGAAGTTGCTGTTCTTTATCAGCAAGCCCTAGCGCGAGGTATGTAAGTGGCTAATAACCAGAAATTAAATGCCATAGCGCAACAGGCTGGTTTAACAGATGCTCAGAAATCACAGATTGATGGATTATCTAAATTACTAGATTCTCATCAAAAACTTAGCGCTATGCCTGAACCACAGGCAAAGCAAGCATTTAGCACTTTAACTCCAGACCAGCAAAAATCTCACGCTTCATTCTTTGGTTTTGATGCAGGTAGCCCTCTAGGTTCTGCTTTACATTATGCAACTGGTGCAATTAAAAATGTTATTGCTGCGCCATTTAAATCGCTAAACGAAGTTTCAGATTTTATGACCCGTGCTTATCGCACCGGTATGATTGCTGCAGATCAAGGCGTTGACCTTGGTAAAGCGTGGCAGATTGCAAACGATAAGGGCGATAAGGTATTTAGCCCAACACGTATTGCTGATGCTGAAACAAAGTATGGCAAAGATGTTATGTCTATTGCTATGAAAGTGGCATCAGGTATGCCATTGGATCAACTTCAAGCAGAAGCAACTACCGATGCTGAAAAGCAAATTATTGCTGAAGCACGCAAAGGTGATAGATTTTTTCAAGATGCGCTAGATGCTGCTCAAGCAGCTAAATATTCTCCTGGTCGTCAGATAGCAAACTTCTTACTTCCTGCAGGATTAGAAGGCTCAGGCCTTTTGTACAAAGGAATTTCTGGCGTATTTGACGCAGCCTATCGTGTATTTGCAGATCCTACTCTTGCACTTGGCAAAGCCAAGAAAGCATACGATGCTGGAAACTGGATGTTGTTTAATGTTCTAGGTAAAGAAAAATATACCTATGGACGTTCATTGCTTGGAACTATCAACAATGAAGAAAACATTAACCGCGTATTTGCAAACCCAAAGGTTTCAGGTTTTTTTGATGTTTACGGTGCAGAACTAAATAAACTATCAGAGGCACGTAAGTCAGGCGATAAGTTTGCAGCAGTAGAAGCATCTACAAACCTAAAGCGTATTGCTCCTGAGTTTGGCCCATCGGCAGTAGATGAGTTTATTCGCGCTGGTGTTAAAGACTCTATTACTGCACAGAATTATTTAAAGAACGTCAATGACGTTACCTTTATGCTTCGTGGACAGGCAGTTCGTAAAACTCCGTTAGTTCCAAAGTTAGACGCAGCACGTAAAGCACGTATTAATTTTTTAACAACAGCAGACCGCGTATTTAATATTGATAAAGTTGGTCAGCAACTTGTTAAAGATATTTACGGTTTAAATGTAACTCCTGAAGTTGTAGCACAAAAGTTATCTAAAGAAGCAGAAACGATTGCTGCTAAAGAAAAAGGCTTAGGCAAGATTAAGCAAGACGGAGCATTCCGTTTTACTAACGAGCAGTTTTCAAAGCGCGTTGATCGCTTTGCTGCTAAGTGGACAGTTACTCCATATTTTAAGAATAACTTTTTTGATGTTAATTCACCTGATGCGGCAACAAAGGTTTACCAGTTAGCACGTTTAGGTAACAGCCGTTTCCACGCAAAGGTAATTGCTGAAGCATTTGCTTCTGGAGATGAAGGTCAAAAAGAACAAATCTTTAAAGGTCTTTGGACTACCCTTGCTGAAATTCGTGGATGGAATAAATCAGAGGCTGGACTAAAGCAGTTAGATACTCAGTTTGTTCGTACTCAACAGTATGCCCCTACAATCATTCGCAAGAAAGTTGATGAGTTAGGCAATACTGTAGATGAACTTTACAACCCAGCATCATTTGATGGTGAGCAACTAGCGGTTCTTGACTGGCAATTATCATCCGGCATTCGTGTTCCTAACATTATGGAACTAGATAGTTATGTTGCTAAAGATGCTTTCTTGGCTCGTATGTTTGGTCCTAACTATAAGAAGTGGGCTGACCAAGTAACTTCTTGGTGGGTATTCGGTACTCTTGCTGGACCACGTTTCGTTATTCGTAACTCTGCAGAAGATTTGCTAGTACACGCAGCGATTGGTGAATCACCATTTGGTTTAATTTCAGGTCGTCAATTTACAACACGTATGGGTGTTGCAGGTTCTCAAGGCAAACTTGGCTTTGTTAATAAGTTAGTTCGTCGTAAAGATATTGGCAAGTACACTGTTGATAAGAATCTTTCAGCAGATTTAAAGGCTGCAAAAGTTCGTGAGAATATGGCTCACGCTCTTGTCTCAGATAACCTTGGTAAAGCGCTTGATAAGCGTGGTGCTGAATTATTAGCAGACCATCTTGCATACACCAATATTGATGACTACCTAGAAAGCGTAGCTGAAGGTAGCAAGAACGCTCAACGTGGTGCAAGTCAGTATATGGCTGTCACTCAGGATACTTCAAAGTATGGCGCTAAGATGGGTGCCCTTGAAGTAAATGGACAGAAATATGTTCAAGCTACCGGATCATCATTCGGTGATTTAAATCCAGTAGTTAGCCAAGAGAATCGTATTTCTTGGATGATGACTATTTCTGCTAATGCCAACTCAGATTTGGGTGCACTTGCTATCAAGTATCTTGCACCTAACATCTCACGCAAAACTGCAGTTGATGGCATTCGTGAATACTTAAAAGAATTACCTGCTAACGCAAGAGGTCGCTTTCAGCTTTATTCAAAACCTGGTGTCACAGAGCAACAGCACGCTGAGGCTATCTATGACACAGTGCGTCAATATTTTGTAAAGCGTGATGGCAATTTAAATATGGACCTTTTAAACAAGGTTCGTACTCGTGATGAATTTGGCAATATCAAAGTCAGCACAGATAATCTTCACTTAGAAGATATTCCTGGCAAAGCAGACTTTGCTAATGCTCCAGAATTTATTTCAGGTCCTCAATTAGTTCCATATACAGGCGATAACTTTGCCGCTGGAATTATGGAAGTAGGCTGGGATGCAATGGGTGCAGCCAATGCTCGCCTTACCCGCTACCCACTAGCGCAAGATGCGCTTGTTAATGTTTTAAAAACAATGGAAGATACTGGTTTTACCAAGTCTTACATTGCAAAAGCAACAGAAGGTTTAGCAGATGAAGCGCTTGCTAAGGCTACTATTAACGCAAAGCGCCAGCTTGCTTCTATTGCTGAAGATTTAGCAAAGAACCGAGTGCTATCTTTTGTGGATAACCCTGAAGTTCGTACACAACTTGCTATGAATGTACGTAACTTTGCTCGTTTCTACCGTGCAACTGAAGATTTCTATCGTCGTGTATACAAAGCAGTACGCTATAACCCAGAATCTTTGACTCGTGCAAGCCTAACTTACGAAGGTATCTCACATTCAGGTTGGGTTCAGACAGACGATAAGGGAGATCAATACTTTTTCTATCCAGGATTGTCACCTGTTTATCGCGTAATGGCTAAACTTGGTCCAATCTTTGGTGTAAAAGACGCTTTCCAAACTGGTATGCCAATTCAATTTGGTGCTCAGTTAAAGATGATTACTCCATCTTTGAACCCAGACTCTTTGTTCCCTACATTTGCTGGACCTGTAGCTGCGCTACCACTAAAGATGGTAGGAAATATTATTCCACAGGTACACGATTTAGAGCAATACCTGCTTGGCTCTTATGGCGTAGACCAACCAATGATTTCTGCAGTGCTTCCAGCACACTTAAATCGTTTGCTTCAAACACTTTCAACAGATGAGCGTAATTCACAGGCTGCATCTGCAATGCGTAAGGCAGCAACCTATTTAGAAGCATCAGGTCACGGTATCGGAACTAAGATTGATCCTGAAACTGGTCAGACAATTACACCAACTCCTGGTGAGATTGCTGAATATCAGAACAAACTGCAGGCATCTACTATGACAGTTCTTGCTATGCGTTTTATCTTTGGTTTCTTTGCTCCGGCAACACCACAGGTAAACTTAAAGTCTGATATGGCTAAGTGGGTACGCGATAATGGACGTGTTAACTACAAGCAAGTTTTCAATAAGTTGATTGAGCGCTATAACGGCGACATTGATAAGGCTGTTGGAGACTGGATTAAATACTATCCAGACCAGATGCCTTACACAATCTCAGAAACTGATAGCACTGTAGTGGCTAACGTACGTGCTGTTGATAAGGATACATCTTGGATTCAGAATAACCAAGAATTACTAAAGGCTTATCCAGAAGCAGCAGCATTCTTAATTCCTAATGCTGGCAAGTTTGATTTCAACGCCTACAAGTTGCTTGCAACTCAAGGCTTAAAAACTAATAAGACTGTTACCGACTTTGTTCGTCAAGTAGCTGTGGCTAAAGACCGCGAAACCTACTATGCGAAAAAAGATGAGTATGATTCAATGCTTGCAGGTGTTGTAGATACAACAACTAAACGTGCAATCAGCGCTCAGTGGCAGGCTTGGTCAGATGAATTTAAGGGTGCTCGCCCATTACTACAAGAAGAACTTGGTAAGGGTGCACAATCTGCTATCCAGCGCAATAAGGCGCTTGATGACTTGCGTAATATGCTTTCAGATAAATCAGTTAAATCTGAACCACAGACTCGTAAATTATTAAAAGATATGTTGGATCAGTTTGATAGTTTTGTAAGTGCAAGAGATTATGCACAATCAGCAGGCAGCGGTGTTAGTTCAGCTTCTTTAACTCTATTAAAGAATGGTGCTAAAGACGCAATCCGTGCTATCGCTGGAAATAACCCTAACGCAGTAGCGGCATATAACTCGCTATTCGCACCGCTATTCCGTTAATCGAAAGGCTAGATAATGGCTCAACTGGACATCAATGCTTTAGTCGCTAAGGCTAAAGCTGATGCTGCCGCAGCAGAAGCCGCTGCAACCGCTGCTAAAGCAGCAGCAGCTAGTGGCAAAGCAAAGACCGCTCAGGCTAATAAAATCCAGGCTCAGGCTAACCAAAAGTTTGATTATGCTAAAAACTTAAAGTCATCACTTCAAAGTATTGAAGATGAGATTATGAGTTATGTTACTCGTATATCTCGTGGTGACACATTATCTAAGTCTGAACAATCACGCCTAGATTCATTAGGTAAGCAATACGATAGCGTATCTACAAATTATACTAATGCCTTAAAACAAGGTAATGATTTGCTGGCTACTATTCCAGCAGAGGCAAAGCCTTCTATTCCTAGCGGTGCACCAAAAGCTGGAACTACAGGAACCGTATTAGGTACAGGCGCTGATACAGGCGGCACAACTGGAATAACAGTTGATAGCGCTAATGCACAAATTGACGGGCAACTAAAGAGTGCTCGTGAAGATATTGCAAAGATGACAGATGATCAACGTCTTAATCTTTCAAAGACTCTTACCTCTGCAGGTTTTAAGACACCTGAAATTGGTAAGTTTAACGATACTCTTGTATTGCAATATCAGGCTGCTTTAAGTGCTGCTAAAGTTTACAATACAAACAATAAAGATATTATCGCAAAGAATATCTTAAAGCCTTTAAACTTTACAGATTTTCTAATTAACCAAACTCAATTAGTTAATCAAATTGGTGGCATTGGTGCTGGTGGTACTGGTACAAAAGCGGGAACATTTACTCGTACTTTGCCTACTACTACAAATACTGATGATGCTAAAGCAACCATCACAAAGATTTTCCAAAGCACCCTTAATCGCCTACCAACCGCTAAAGAATTAGCGGCTGCAACTAAAGCGCTTAATGCTCACGAAGCGGCTAACCCATTAAAAGAAAAGTACACCATTGACTCTAATGGAAACATTGTTAATCGTGCTACTACGGGTGGTTCAAATGCTGAACAGTTCTTACTTGATTATGTTCAAGCAGATAAGACTCTTGGTGCTGAATACAACAAGGTAAAACAGACTGCTCCAGATTTAAATCAACTTGCTGCTAATAAGAAACTTTATGAAGATGCAATTAAGGCTGCAGGTAATGATTTAGGTGCAATTCAAAAGGCTAAAGAAACCACAGCCTATGGTCGCGGTTTAAAAGAACTTGAGACTCAGCTTCAAGATAAGTTTATGAATGCTGGTGCTACCAATGACCCAGGTGATGTAGCACGTATTGCTCAAGATTTATACGATAAAGGCTTATCATTAAATGATGAAACTGGTCTTTCATTAGTTGAATCTCAAATGAAGTTTGGTCCTTCTACTACATCTGTAGGAGGAAAAGATTACACTGGTTACACAGGTAAAGCTGGCCAGAATGTAGATGCACTTCGTTCATATGCTTTAGGAAATGGTTTAAAACTAGAAGATGTATTTGGCGCTAACTTGCCAGATGTGTTATCTGCTATCAATCACGGAGAAGCACTTGATACATATGCTCGCATCATTCGAGATGCGGCTAAAGTGGCTTGGAAGGTAGATGACAAAGTTGCAGCCCTTATGGATCAGGGTGTTTCTTTAGATTCAATTTACTCTCCATTTAAGAATGCTTATGCTGATACTTTAGAGATTAGCCCAGAGCAAGTTAACTTAAATGATTTAGCAAAATACAATGTGGTAGGCGGAGATGGAACTGGTGGGAATCTATTTGATTTCCGTAAAGCGCTACGCAAAGACCCACGTTGGCAGTACACACAACAAGCAAATCAAGAAGTAGCTGGAGCGACACAACAGGTACTACGTGACTTTGGATTTATGGGGTAACTAATGGCTGATATTTTTAGCGCACGACGTGGAGAACAAGCATCTATTGATGCTCTTAAAAATTATGTTGCCCCTACATTATCTACAGAACAAGAATCAGCTTTAAATGATGCAGCTCTTGGTATTGACCGTAAAGCAGGAACTATTACTGATGACCGTACTGGAAATACTTACGACCTTAATAGTGCTCAAGGTAAGAATGTTTTAAAATACAATACTCAAAATTATGAAGATGTAACCAATCAACCACCAGGAGATGCACCTGCTGGTACTCATTACGATTGGGATCCATATAATCGTAAATGGACTCTCTATAAAGATAACGGCACTCCAGCATCTGGTGGAGGCGGTGGTGGTGGAGGCGGTGGCAACACAGGCACCACTGGCAGCACTACTTCATTAACTGATTATTTTGCAAAACAAGCTGCAGATACAGCAGCTGCTACCGCAACAGCAGGTCGTCAATCTGCTTACGATACTCTTTATAATGAGTTTAATAAATATGGTTTAGGTTCTTTAGTAGAACAATTAAAAGGAATGATTACCGATGCAAAGGTATTTCCATCAGAGTTTGCTATTGCTTTGCAAAATACTGAAGAATATAAGAAACGTTTTGCTGCTAATCAAGACCGCATTAAACAAGGTTTACGAGCGCTAAGTCCAGCAGAGTACATTGGTCTTGAAGATCAGTATCAGAACATTATGCGTAACTATGGTCTACCTGCTTCTTATTACACTAAAGATTCTTTAGGTACTCAGGCTGGATTAAATAAGTTTATTGCCAATGACGTATCTGCAGCAGAGTTAGAAGATCGTATTGCTACTGCACAGAAGCGTGTGCTTAATTCAGATGTTAATGTAATGGATGCGTTAAAGCAGTTCTATCCAGATATTACCAATGGTGACATTCTTGCATACACACTTGACCCTACCAATGCACTTGAGAACATTAAGCGTAAGGTTACTGCAGCAGAAATTGGTGGTGCCGCACTAGCACAAGGTCTTGGCACAAATGTTGGACGTGCTGAAGAACTTGCTAAATATGGAATCACTAAGGCTCAAGCACAGCAAGGTTATTCAGCAATCGGTGAACTGCTACCAACTGCTACAAAACTTGGTGATATTTATGCTAATCAGGGTCTTGGTCCATACAACCAAGCAACTGCAGAATCAGAAGTATTTAATACAGCGAATGCAGCAGAGGCTGCACGCAAGCGCAAGAAGCTAACGCAACTTGAACAAGCCACATTTAGCGGTCAATCAGGTACTGCACAAGGTGCACTTGCAAGAGAACGACAAGGTTCGTTCTAACTAAAGCCTGCTAACGGAACTACCGGCCCGTTAGAGCGACAGAACATCCGGGAGTGGGAGCCATACTGCGTACCCCAAACAGTATGAGGCCTACGACAAACATAGAATGGGAGATGGACTAATGTCCAATTACGACTACGAGGACGATGACGAATTCACAACGGATTCAAATGATCTCGTTAAACAACTGCGTAAAGCAGCAAAACAGAAGGATAAAGAACTAGCTGAATTAAAGTCACAGTTCGAGAACCTTAACAAACAATCAAGAGAACGAGCAATTAAAGATGTCCTCGAAGCTCGCGGAGTAAATGGCAAAGTTGCCAAATTTATTCCACAGGACTTAGACCCAACTGAGGAGTCTTTGTCACGATGGCTTGAAGATAATGCCGATGTATTCGGCTTTCAAGTCGAAGATAAATCACAGCCAGCTGTTGACCCAGCTCAAGCTGCTGCTTACAAGAAGATGAATAGTGCTGTTGACCAAGGATTAACTCCTGATTCAACAGATGACATTATGAGAAAACTTCTGTCAGCAAACAGCAAAGAAGAGTTGGACGAAGTAATTCGCAACGCTGGCATTTAACCAACTCTAACCGAAAGGCATACTAATGGCAGGTAACGTACCTTACGGTACCCTCACCGGTACCAGTACCATTAGCAACCTCGTTCAGACAGCATATGATCAGTACGTCCGTATGGCGCTACGTTCAATTCCTGTTATGCGAGCACTTGCTGATGTGAAGCCAGTTCAACAGGCGATGCCAGGTTCATCAGTTGTATTCTCAATCTACTCAGATCTAGCACAAGCTACATCTACATTGACAGAATCTTCTGACGTATCTTCAATCGCGCTTGGTAATCCAAATCAGATTACCGTAACACTACAGGAATACGGTTCAGCCGTAACCACAACCAAGAAGTTAAACCTAACTTCATTCAACGACGTAGATGCAGCACTTGCTGATATCATCGCTTATAACGCTGCAGACTCTATTGACGCAGTTGTTGCAGGTGTTTTGACATCAGGCACAAACATCATCTACGGCGGTACAGCAACAAACACTGCAGGTATCACAGCTGGTTCAACCATCTCTGTATCTGACATCCGTGCTGCTGTAACAAACCTACGTTCAAACAAGGCTCTGCCTCGTATTGGCGAATTATATGCTGCTTACCTACACCCTAAGCAGACAGCTGACCTTCGTGCAGAAACAGGTACTGGTGGATTCCAGGATCTATCTAAGTACGTAGATCGCACACCATTCGTTGCTGGTGCTGTTGGTGTACTTGAAGGTGCGTTCATTGTTGAAACACCTCGTGTACCTTACACATCAAACGGTTCAGTCAACGTTTACTCAGCAATCATTGCTGGTCGTGAAGCACTTGCGGAAGCTCAAGGACAAGACATCTCTACTGTCATCGGTCCACAAATTGACGCGCTTCGCCGCTTCCACACAATCGGTTGGTACTACTTCGGTGGATGGAACATCCTTCGTACCGCAGCTCTGTACAACATCCAGACAGCAACAGCTTACTAATAGTTAGTTGACTGGGAGGCAGGGGGAAACTCCTGCCTCTTGGTAAGTTCACTAGGAGAACTAATGGCATACGCAGCAACAACACCTTGGCAATGGCAGACTTGGAATGCAGGTAAGGCTTGGCCTGATAAGTATTCACGTCTTGCTGGACGACCAGTAACAGGTGGTACATACACTGGGCCTATCAACCCATTCATTACTGACGTTGCTCGTGGTGTTACTTTAATTGCCAAAGATGGAGTAGTAGAGGAAACTCTATATCCATATCAGAATACTTTAGCTGATGCAGACTTCTATATCCTCGGTGGTCATACACAGACCATTACAGATGAGCAAGCAGCAATCTTAATTGCTAACGGTTACGGAGATTATGTAACCCCTATCGTGGAGTAATATGCCTCGTTATGACTATACCTGCAATGAATGTCAGGTAACAGAAGAAGTAAATAAGCCTTATGCAGAATTTGATAGAGAAGAGATCCACACTTGCGGTAGCAAGATGGAGCGAGGCTTTAATCTAAATCCATTCTTTGATGGTGGCTTAATGCCAACCAGAGGTGGTGCATCATTAGGTGCAATCAAGAAAGACGACAAAGAGTTGTCATCATATTATTCTGCAGTAAAGCAGGGTATCGAACCTATCTCTACTAAGCAGAAAGACATTGACGCAGCGGTCAATCTGAGCAATGAGATGGGAAAAGCATTCGATGGAAATAACATCGGTGCTAGTTTATTAAACTAAGGAGAAACTATGAAGTTCGCAAAAGCTATGAAGGGCGATGGCGGAGCAGAGTCAACTCAGGACAAAGGTTTCGGACCTGGTTCTAAGAAGGGTATCCCTGCTTCTACTATGAAGGGCAAAGTCGGAATGTCTGGCAAGAAAGCTACATTCAAGGCTGGAAAGAAAACGGTGAAGAAGTAATGTGCGCTAATTGCGGATGCGGTTACGCATCATATGATGATATTCAAACAGGTGCGCCAGCAAATGAGCCTTGGCCTTGGACACCTATGGAAGAAAAGCGTGAAACTACGGAGGCTCAGTAATGAAGAAGCATCCGGGATTCAAGGCAGTACAGAAGAAGGTTGCTGCCAAGCAAGGTGTCTCGATGGAGCGTGCCGGTGCAATAGTTGCTGCGGGTGCGAGGAAAGCATCGAAAGCTGCTGTTAAAGCAAACCCTAATCTGAAGAAGGTTAAGGGTATGAAGAAGAAGATGGGCTAATGCCTAAACCAAAAACTAAAGAAGCAAAAGTAATGGGTGAGTTCAAAAGAGGAACACTCCATTCTGGATCTAAAAAAGGTCCAGTTGTTAAAAATAGAAAACAGGCAATAGCAATCGCATTAAGCGAAGCAAAAAAGTCAAAAAAGAAGTGAGGTAATAGGTGGCACAATACGGATATGATGGTTCAACACTCAATGATGAACTTAATCGTTTAGCTAATGGTGGTGCTACCTATCCTTCTTATACCGACTATAGGGATCAAGCGGCAGCCGCACAGGCTTGGGCTGGCGCAAAGAGCGTAGCTCTTGGAAAGGTGACCGATCTTGTTGGAGTTCTTAATCTTATTGGCGGCATTACTAATCGTACTAATATGCTAGACGTTGCAGGTATCTGCAATAAGATCGCTGGCACTACAGGACTGGAGCCTGCAGCAGCGTTACGTCAGGTGGCTAACTAAATGCCGTCACCTGGTACATATAATTTGGTAGTACCACAGACTACTACCTTTAATTTTTCAAGCGTTATTCAAACAGATGGAACGCCTTGGGATTTAACTAACTACATAGCAGTTATGACTGTTCGTCCATTCTTAGGTTCGACTACAGTTACGCTACTTGCTACAACTGCTAATGGAAAGATTACTCTTGGTGGTGCTTTAGGCACTATTGATATTGAGTTATCTGCGTTGGATACAACGCTTAAAGCAGAATCATATGTCTACGATTTAGTCTTAGATTCAGGTTCTGAAATCACTAGAATTTTAGAAGGTCAGTTTATTGTGACCGCAGGAGTGACAACCGTATGAGCGAAACAATATTAGTTATCACCTCTGGTTCTCCACAAACTTCTGTAGTATTATCAGCTGACCAAGGACCGCAAGGTACGCCTGGTAACACAGGTCCAACAGGACCTGCTGGTGCTACTGGCCCTATCGGTCCACAAGGTTCAACAGGTCCTACAGGTTCCACTGGTTCTCAAGGTCCTACTGGACCTACTGGTTCAACTGGCCCAACAGGGCCAACTGGCGACACGGGAGCAACAGGTGCAACAGGAAGCACAGGAGCTACGGGTTCGATTGGCAATACAGGTCCTACAGGAAGTACAGGACCTACCGGAGACACAGGTAGCACAGGCGCTACAGGACCCACTGGTCCTACTGGCGCAACAGGTACTACTGGATCAACCGGTGCCACAGGACCTACAGGCTCCACAGGACCAACTGGTCTAACAGGTGCCACTGGTCCGACAGGACCAACTGGTAGTACGGGAAGCACAGGGCCTACAGGTCCTACAGGTAACACTGGCGTTACTGGTGCAACAGGACCGACAGGTCCAACGGGTGCTACTGGTGCTGCCTCAACAGTGGCAGGTCCTACGGGAGCCACTGGTGCAACGGGTCCAACCGGTGCCACCGGTACAACAGGTTTAACTGGAGCTACAGGTCCTACCGGACCTACGGGTGCTACAGGTTCTACGGGATTGACAGGAGCGACGGGTGCGACAGGAGCGACTGGACCTACAGGTAATACTGGAAGCACAGGACCAACTGGCCCAACTGGAGCAACTGGATCTACCGGACTTACTGGAGCAACTGGACCTACTGGTCCAACAGGCGCTACCGGACCAACAGGAGCAGACGCATCAGCGTTGCCAGGTATTTTAATGTTAGGCGGAATGTAAACTAGAGCAATGAAAGTTGCTGTATATACAATCGCATTAAATGAAGCAAAACATATCAAGCGTTGGTACGAGTCAGCGAAGGATGCAGATTATCTTCTCATCGCTGATACTGGCTCTACTGATGGCACCGTTGACCTTGCTCGTTCTTTGGGTATTACGGTAGTAGAAATTAAAGTTAAACCTTGGCGGTTTGACGATGCTCGTAACTATGCGTTGATGAGCCTACCAACAGATGTGGATTACTGCATCTCAATGGATGCTGATGAGATATTAACTTCAGGTTGGAGAGCAGAACTTCAAAAGGCTTACGATGTAAGCAAAGATAAATTGGTTAGACCTAAGCATAAGTTAGTAACAGACTTTGATGCTAATGGAAAACCAACTGTAGATTTTTTTGCTAATCGTATTCATCCTAGATTTGGTTATAGATGGAGACATCCTATCCACGAGGTAATCGTACCTTATGAAAAGGATTTGCAGGAGACCTACTATGAAATAGGTTTGCAGATACATCACCATCCTGATAACGATAAGTCTCGTGGTCAGTACCTACCAATGCTAGAGATGGCAGTAGATGAAGAACCTTTCAATGCACGTAATCTTTATTACTACGCAAGAGAGTTATTCTTCCACAAAGATTATCTAGCAGCAAAGCTAGTATTTGAAGAGTATCTAAAGTATACCAAGTATCCGGGTGAGAAAGCGTATGCACTTAGATACCTAGCAAAGTGTGATCCTAAGAATGCTGAGAAGCACTTGAGAGAATCTATAAAAACTTTATATTGCAGAGAGAATGTATTGGCTCTTGCCAATCATTACTACATAACCAAAGAGTGGAAGAAGTGTTTAAAGACTTCACTTGAGGCTATTGAAATCAAAGAAAGACTTAATGACTTTATGTCCGAAGAGTGGGCATACGGTCATATGGCATATGACTTAGTTGCTATCAGTGCGTGGCAATTAGAGCAATGGGATGATGCACTGCGTTACGGTGAGATAGCGCTTGAAATGTCACCAAATGATGAACGACTACAAAACAACGTCCAGTTCTATAGGAGTAAAATAGATGAGCTACACATTCGCTCAGATGGTGGATGAGGTCAGAAGTAACCTTGCTGGTTATACCCTGCGCCAAGACCGCATCACTAACTTAGCTAACACAGGTGGCATTACTGCTACTGAATTAGCAATCAAGATCGGTAACTCCGAGAACTTGGCTAAAGGTATCATCGAGATTGATGATGAACTTATCTGGGTTAACTCATTTGATAAGCAGAATCTATATCTAAATGCTATTGCAGGCTTTGGTCGTGGCTATGGTGGAACTACACCTGCACCACATTCAGAGAACGCAATGGTTACCTTAACTCCTACTTTCCCAAGAGTTAATGTTAAGAAGGCAATCAACGATACTATCAACTCTTTCTACCCAAAGTTATTTGGTGTAAGTTCTACAACCTTTACCTTTAACGCAGCGCAAGTTGCGTATCCATTACCAGCAGAAGCACGAGATGTTTTATATATCTCTTGGCAAACTGTTGGTCCGTCTAAAGAATGGCTACCAGTTAATAGATGGCGTTTTGACCGTATGGCAAACGTGGCAGCTTTCAATACTACAAAGACGGTGAATATTTATGAAAAAATTATGCCTGGTCGCACAGTACAAGTCTATTATTCCATTATCCCAAATGACCTCACTAACAACACTGATGACTTTGCTACTGTTACAGGCCTACCAGAAACGTCAAGAGATGTCGTTACACTTGGAGCTGCGTACAGGCTCCTTAGTTACCTTGACACAGGTAGAATTAACCTCTCATCAGCAGAAGCAGATATAAACGATAACAAGTTACCATCCACTGCTGGTGCTTCTGCATCTAAATATGTCTTTGCTCTCTATCAGCAACGCTTGATGGAAGAGTCAACCAAACTCCAAGACCGTTTCCCTATTCGCGTCCACTACTCAAAGTAAGGCAGCCTAATGACAGTTCGCGTCTATTCATCCATATCGCAAGATACAACTCTTGCATCCGGTGGTATATCAGCCACTGCTACATCTATGACCGTCGCTACTGGTACAGGTTCTACTCTTATGGGTGGCATCGTATTAACAGCAGGTGACATCTTTACAGTAGCACTTGATCCTGATACCGTTAACGAAGAGATTGTTTATATCACTGCTCAGTCAAGTGATACCTTTACAATTACTCGTGCACAAGCTGGTACATCTGGAACTGTTCACGCAGCAGGTGCGACAGTACGCCACGTACTATCAAGTGCTGACTTAACCTACTTCCGTGTAGGTGTTGAGACAGCAGATGCTGCTATACCTAAGAGTGATTTAACCACTAAGGGCGATATTATCGCTAGAACCTCTAGCGCACCAACACGTGTAGCAGTTGGTACAAATGGACAAGTCCTTACTGCAGATTCATCTGCTAGCGCAGGCGTTGCTTGGGCTACACCTTACAGCCCTAGCCTTACCTTTAATGCTCAGACTGGCACAACCTACACTCTAGTATCAGGCGATGTTAATAAGTTAGTTACCTTAAATAACTCAAGCGCTATAACAGTTACCGTTCCTAATGGAGTATTTACTACCGGTCAGCAGATTAACTTACAGCAAATTGGTGCTGGCCAGGTTACTATCGCATCAGATGGAACTACCGTTATTACTGGAACTGGTACAAAACTAGCTGCCCAATATGCTGCAGCAACTTTGATTTGCACATCAAGCAATAACTTCACATTGATTGGATACCTAGCCTAATGCCTACACTTAAAGTTCTGGGTCAGTCATACCCATCAGCTGCTACAGCAACCACGTTATACACCTGCGGTGTAGCAAATGGAACCGTAGTATCTACTATCAACGCTTCTAATACCTCTAGCACATCAGATTCAATTCGTATTGCGGTGCGTCCTGCAGGTGCAGCTTTGGCTAGTCAGCATTACATAGTCTATGGCGCTACACTACCTGGTAATGGTCAGTACACATTCCAGGGTGGTATCACTTTGGCTAATACAGACGTTGTAACTATTTATTCAACTAATGGAACCACTGCATTTAGTGCGTTCGGACAGGAGCAGTAATGTCACTATCAGTTGTTAATGGTACAACCCTAGTAGGTTCCGTTGGAGTTAATGCTCAGACCGGTACTACTTATACCTTTGCAGCAGCAGATGGATTTAATACAGTAGTTACTTTATCTAACGCATCAGCGATTGCGGTAACTATTCCAACCAATGCAACCACAGCATTTCCAGTAGGCACAGTGCTTAACTTTGCTCAGACCGGTGCAGGTCAGGTTACGGTCTCAGGTGCATCTGGTGTAACTGTTACATCTAACGGCGCTACCGCAGCAAGTCCAAAGACACGTGTACAATATTCAGCAGGATCAGCTATACAGACTTCTGCTAATAACTGGCTAGTGATTGGAGATATTGCCTAATGCCTATTCTTGGTATTTATGCTTCATCAATGCAACCAGCGTTAAATGCTTCATCTTATGATTCTATTGCTACTGTAACTGTCGGCGCTGGTGGAACAGCCACCGTTAGTTTATCTTCTATACCTAGCACCTATAAACACTTACAGGTTCGTATTACAAGCCTTGCGCCATCACTTACATCAGGTTTGATTTACTTTAATGGTGGTGCTGGAACTTATGCTTGGCACGAATTAAAGGGTAATGGTTCATCTGCTTCGGCAACCGCAGGAACAAGCACAAATGTTTTGTATAGCACATACAATGAAACATCAACTGCAAGTTATACAGGAGCAGCAATCGTTGATATTTTAGATTATACAAACACTAATAAAGCAAAAACTATTCGTGTATTAAGCGGTTCAGATGCTAATGGTGCAGGTTCAGTATTTCTTCGTTCAGGAGTTTCGTCAGATACTAGCGCAATAACATCAGTTAATTTTATTGTTTCAGGTGGCGGAAACTGGGCGCAATACTCATCATTCGCACTTTACGGGGTGAAAGGCTAATGGCTTCTACATATACAGAACAATTAGAGAAAATTGTTAGCCGTTTCCAACCTCAAGAAAATGGTTGCTGGTATCTTGGTGCAAGTAATCATCCAGGCGTAACTAAGCCTGATAGCAAAGGTTATTCCAATACTAAAATTGGTTGGCCAAATTCTAAATCAATACGCGTTCATAAATTATCTTGGTTATATTACAAAGGTGATATTCCAGAAGGTATGGTCATAGACCATATGTGTCATAACCCATCTACTTGTGTAGGTGGTGTAACTTGTCAGCATCGCAGATGCGTTAATCCAGATCATCTTCAGTTAATTACAGCTCCTGAGAATAATGCTAAAACAGTACGAGTATTAAAGTATCGTACTCATTGCAAGAATGGACATAAGTTGGAAGATAATACCTATCAATATAAGTCAGGCAAATACACACGCTTTGCTTGCTATACCTGCAAAAAGGAACAAACTAAAATGAACCAACGCAAGTATCGTGCTGAAAAGGTAGGTGTCTGATGGCGGCGACCTATACTAGTATAGCGACTACTACGCTAGGCAGCGATACAGGAATAGTTACTTTTGCTAGCATTAGTGGTTCTTATACCGACCTTATTTTAGTATGCAAAACTGCAAAAAACGGCGGCGGCGCAGGAACTTTAAGGCTTCAATTCAATTCAGACACTGGTAGCAATTATTCTTATACTCGTATATTTGGTGATGGAACTAGCGCATATAGCGATAGAGGCACAAGCGAAACTGGTGCAGGAGTGGCAATTCTTGGCGATGTGGTTATTTCTTCTGCTGGAACTTTTATTGTGCAATTACAGAATTATTCAAATTCAAGCACTTATAAAACTGCAATTAGTCGTGGCTCCGATAGCGCTGGTGGTTATGTTTCTGCTTATGCTTCTTTATGGCGATCAACTTCTGCTATCAACCGCATAGATATTTATTCGACTACTAATCTTCGTTCTGGTTCAACCTTTACCCTTTACGGAATTAAGGCGGCATAATGGCTGACTTATCACCAGTAAAATACTTAGAGCCTTTACATAAAGAAGGACTTGCTAGTTGGGATTTGCTAGAAAGAATGTTTAATAATGTAAACGTATTAAATTATTCTAAATGTTGGTTATGGGATAAATCTCTTAACCCAGATGGCTATGGCGTAACCACAAGAAAGATAGAAAAAAAGATTCACGGTTTACTTGTTCATAGAGTTGCTTACTATTATATGTACGGAACTATTGATGACAATATGGTTGTAGACCATACTTGCCACGATCCTAAGACTTGCGTTAATGGCATTGAATGTCAACATCGTAGATGCTATAACCCATATCATTTACGTCTAATAACTCGTGCTGAGAATACAGCTGCGGGCGCTAACCCAAGAATTAATGTTGGTTTATGTAGAAATAATTTACACGAATGGATAGAAGAAAACGTGCGTGTATATCCAAGTGGCAAGCAAGTCTGTATTCCTTGCCAAAAGGAACAAATTAGACGTAAGCGTTTAAGAAAGGTTGGTGCTTGATGCCTAGTAATACCTATGTTTTGATTTCCAGCGTAACAGTCGGCGCTGGTGGCGCTAGCAGTATTGACTTTACTAGTATTCCTGCTACTTATACGGATTTAGTAATTAAATTATCTGCTCGCTCAAACAGAAGCAGTGGAGATGCCAACTCTATTAAAATAACTTTTAATGGTTCAACTAGTGGTTACACATTTCGTTTGCTTTATGGAGATGGTTCAAACGCATATTCATCTACTCAGGCAAGTTATTTTACAAATGCTGGTTGGGGTGGTTATGCTGACCAAAATACAGGCAATACGGCAAGCACCTTTTCAAGCCACGAAATTTACATTCCTAATTATGCTGGCTCAAACAATAAATCTTTTTCAGTAGATTCGGTACACGAAAATAATGCTGCTAATGCTTATGCTGCTTTAGTAGCAAATTTATGGTCAAATACTTCTGCGATTACTTCAATCTCATTAGTGCCAGAAGGTTTTAGTTTTGTTCAATACTCAGATGCTTATTTATACGGAGTGAAGAATTCATAATGGCTATTTTAGATAAACTACTAGGGAGAAACACAATGTCAGAAACACTAACCAAAATCGTAGTGGACTGCACTACTGGCGCAGTTGAAGAACTACCACTAACCGCTGAAGAGATTGCACAGCGTGAGGCTGACGCAGCAGCGTTTGCACAGGAACAGGCTGCCAAGGAAGCAGAAGCGGCAGCAAAAGAAGCAGCTAAGGCTGATCTTCTTGCTAAGCTCGGCATTACTGCTGACGAAGCAAAACTACTTCTTTCTTAATTAATTTGTATATAGTCCTGACCAAGACTTTAAACTGGTCACTTTCTATTTAAGGAGATCAGGTGGCCTACGGCGATAACATTACCGAGAAGATTCCGGTAACGATTGGTAATCCAACTAACAACCAACTATACGCTGGTACAGGTGTGGCCTACGATATTTCTATCGGTAATCAGCCATTCTTTTTACTTAACGATGACAATAATCCATATCGTAGAGTCACTGCTCAGTATCGTAAGAATCAAGTAGATATGAGCCGTGAACCAGGTGAGCAAACTCTTACCGGTTGGTGGCTACGTTCACAGTCATCTTTTCATCTAGGTCAAGGCATTAAGTTCTATGAACCTACTCAGGATGAATCGCTACGCTTTCAATATACCTATTCAAAAGGTTGCGATGTCTGGACTAAAGGTCAGGTAACACTACTCCCTACTACCTTTACATCCCACTATACAACTGGTGACTTACAACCTAACAAGCGTCCATTTCAGATCACACGTTCTATTCGTCCAAGTTATACCGTAACTAACAAGGCTCTATCATCTAATGTTGCGACCTTGACTATCGGTACTCACTACCTAACAGTGGGTGCAACTATAACTGTGGATAACATTGACGCTACCTTTAATGGTACCTATGTCCTTACTGCAGTTACATCTACCACTATCAGCTATGCCAAGACTGCATCTAACGTAACCTCAGTTGCATCTACTGGCCTTGTAACCCAAGATGCGGTATTGCTTTGGGATAAGTATGACGTAGATAAGATTGACGTAGGCGGAAACCTAGTTCACTTTATTGACTATACAGCTGGTGTTAATGATCCGGTCTATTCAATCTGTGATGATGGCGTATATGCATACTGGGTAACCAACGTAACATCTGGTGGCTCTAGCAAGTTACACGTCTATAAGAAATTACTTACTGCTGACTCTAGTGTTGCAGCTACCTTGATGTTTAACGCTACAGGCGTAGTAGTTACTAATGCTGTAATTGAGTTCACAAAAGAACGTCTAGTTCTAGCAGCAAATAACAAAGTGTATGAGTTTGCAACTACTGCAACAGCGCTACCTACTGCTGTTTATACACATCCAACAGATGATTTTGTATATACATCTATCACCTCATCTGGTGCTGCTATCTACTTAGCAGGTTACACAGGTGTTCAATCAACTATCAGTAAGTTTACGCTTACTACTGCTGGTGCTATGCCTACTCTTACATCTGCTATCACAGCAGCTGAACTA
>Ga0070749_10000750_pt1 | contig 21760 bp, 23 predicted proteins | sample VirMetDEL_Nov_18_FD_75180 | JGI IMG/M metagenome (GOLD analysis project Ga0070749, IMG submission 75180) | Aqueous microbial communities from the Delaware River and Bay under freshwater to marine salinity gradient to study organic matter... | ecosystem: Environmental > Aquatic > Marine >...
ACTGCCGCGCCTCGAGTTCACGCTCTGCGCGACTCTTGAGGTTCAGCGGAAGGCCGCGCTTACGGAACTGCGCGTTGAGGTAGGAGCGTGCAAACTCACCAGCCAACTCACCCTGCTCAGACTCGATGGAGTCGATGCGCTCGAGCACCGCGTCCATCGTCACCCCAGCAGAGGCGCGTCGCTGCGGCTGAGGCGCACCTGCCCGCCTGCGGATGGCTGACGTGTCAGAGTTGAGTAGGGATGTGAAGGGCATTACTGGATCCCAAGGATGCTATCCACGCTCTCGCCACGCGGCAGGTCGTTGTGCAGGCCCTGGTTCACAAGTTCGCGGAACTGGGCGCTTTCGCCAAGCAGTCTCTGGGCCAGGCCCATGCGCTGCTCCTCTCCGAGAGTCTGGAGGATGTCGGGCGGAATAACCATCTGCAAAAAGCGAGGCTGAGACGCAACGCCAGTGAGCCACATGCGCCTGCGCTGGCGCCCCGCCTCCATCCCTTGCAAGCGGTGAGACTCCAAGGCCCCCATGATGTCACTTGGAACCCCGCCTCTTGGATTCACTGGGCCCATGACGTCGCCGGGCAATGGCTGGTCAGAGATAGCAGGACCGCCAAGGCCAGCCATCGGACCAACGGGGTTGGCCCCGGCAAAGCCAGGAGGGGTTTTCTGCACTGCACTGCGAATGATCTCCTTGGCGCCCTTGAGTTGAGCGGCGATCTCTGGCGGCGCACCGTCAGCAGCCCTGTCCAGCTCCGGGAAGATCGAGTCCATGAACTTCGAGAACTTCTCCTGCTCGTCAATCTGAGACTGGAGAGACCGCACTCGCAGCGGCTGGAGTTGGGACTCGAAAGACTGCGCCTGCTCCCTACCGGCGATCTCAGACTGGATCGCCTTCGCCTGCAACTGACGCAACGGGTTGAACTGCCCGAAGGCAGACTCACCAGCAGCGAGACCAGCGCCAACTCCGCTAGCAAATGCCATTACGCACTCCCGAAGATGCTGCCAAGTCCGGCGCCGCCAGACGCCAGCAGACCAGACTGGAACCCTTGACGCTGGTTGCTGAACTGAGCGTTGGCGAGATTCGCGCCCTGGTTCCCTGCGAACACGTTGAGCCCGAGGCCCTGTAGATACTCACGACCCTGCGGGGCGTTGAAGTTGTTGGGGTCGGCGCTGAAGCCCTGCCCGAACCCAGGCACGCCAGAGAGACCGAGTTGCTGCGCATTGCGCACGTCCTCAGCCTGCTGGAACATGCTCTCTGCCTGGAACGCGAGCGGGGCGCTCACACGCTGGAGCAGAGCGTCCGTGGTGAGGGTTCCAGCCGGGGCGGCACCGCCAAGGGCCCGTTGCAGCCCGCGAGTGACGGCAGGCCCGTAAGCCTCACGCAACTGCTCAGGGCGATTGGTGATCTTGTCCCTCAGGAACTGCGGGCCATCCTTGCCGAACAGCAGGTCGAAGTTCTTCTGGGTCTGATCGATCTGCTGCTTTTGCGCGATGTCGAACTGCTTCTTGAAGAGGTCACGCGCACGATCAGTGTGGATGGCAATGCGGTTGCCGCCGAACTTGATCGTGTCAGCCTTGCGCACACGGGTTCCATCGCTGAGGTACAGACCCCGCTTGTAACGGCCAGTCTTCTTGTCTCGCTGCCCGACGCCAAAGCTGTCAGCAACGGCCTTTCCGGCGATACCATAGGCAGACGACGCGCCCTTGGACCCCGGCTTGCGCCCCTTGGGAACCTTGCTTGCAATCAAGTCCTTGAGGTCACCGCCAGCCTGGAGGAAGGCGATGAGCTGGGGCTGGAAGACAGACTGCTGGAAGCTGCGAGTCTTTGCCTTGCTCCCTCCCTGGGAGTTGAAGTAGCTGGCTGCTGCGCCGCCAAGCGCCAATCCGCCTTGAATGTATGGCACGGGTCAGTCTCCCACCAGGGACTTGATATGGGCCTGCGCGGCGTCCGTGATCTTCATGCTGTAGTAAGGCTCCTGCATCTGGACGTTCATCATTCTAAGAAATGATGCCCTCTCCATGTTGATCGGCCTGTCAAGTAGATGGCGGGCCATTTCATCGATGATGTCCAGGTCATTGAGGTCGTAGAAGTCCACCTGCATGAGGTTGGTGGCCCTGGCCTCGATGTGCCTGAGACCCTCCTCTGCCAGGATCACTGACCGCTCTAGCGCCCTGTCCGGGATCTTGCCCCGATACATCCTCTTGAGCGACTTCAGGACGTCCTTGGGATCCCTGCGGATGATGCACACGGGGAGGTCTGGCTGCTGGGAGTAGTGCCAATCCAGGCATCCAGGGAATATCGGCAGGCCGTTGTCGGAGTCACCGACCTCGGCGTACTGGCCAAACAGCTCCCCGTTCACAACATCCTCGAGATGGGGCGGGCGACGCATCATCCGGCTGGCGTCATGCCAGCAGAACGACAGACCGTCTGTGAACAGGTTGGAGCACCATGCCGTACGGCTGCGCTGGTGCCCTGTGATGAAGAAGTACCGGGGTCTGCTCATCAGGTCACGTACGGGGTCGGGGGCGTCCAGGTGGATGCCTGGAAGTCAGGCCCGTCTGACACGTAGTACAGCTTCACGCCAGCAACAACGATGTCTGAGGCCGCCGTGTCTGCGGCGTCTGCGGCGTCCCGGCGGATGCCGACGAGCAGCGACTGGCCACGAGTGAAGTCTAGGGGCGTGGACAGGGTGACGGTGACCGCATCCAACTCGTTGTTGTTGCTCGCCGAAATCGTCACGTTCGTGGTCGTCTCGTCATCCGGCGTGCTCACGTTGTCACCGTCAGTGACGGTCTCCAGCCTCGTGATGAGGCGCCACACAGCAGCATCGTCTGATGACTGGGCGTTGTACCAGACCTTCACGGCGGTGATCGTGCCGTTGGCCCAGTCGTGAGGGGACGGGACCATGGCGGCGATGGTCTCCGCTGACGCGGGGTCGAGCGCCCAGCCGGACCAGATGCTGGCGAACGCGCCCGCTGCGGCCGATCCCTGAGATACGTAGAACGCTCCGTTCGGGATGTCCAGCTCCCCCGTCATCTTGTAGCGGTGCGTCTGGAACAGGTCGCCGTGCTGGTAGTCCACGACCGTCCAGTGCAACTTAGCCCCAGACTCGATCACGTTGTCGCGAGCGAAGTTCAGAGCGGCGCTAGCACCCTCTGAGTTCAGGTGCAGGATCTGGTTGCCGTACGTCAGGCTCTCGGCGCGGAACGGGGCAACAGCGTAATGCACCACGTTGTTGCGTGCGCTGTCCGTCGCCACCGGGGATCCGTCTGGGTCGTCGTAGAATCCGATCGAAAAGCCGCTGCTACCCGTCAGCCCAGTCTTGGCCTGCACTGTTCCGTGAGCACGATGGATGCGGTTGTTGTCCGTGCCGTACAGCGCCACCAGCGTGCCGTTGTAGACGAGCCCGTTCGCCCAGATGTCGTTCTGAGCAGAGAGGTTGTCGTACGTGCCCGCTGCGTAGTCGCCACCGCCAATGCGCACGCCGTCAGACGACGCCTCGTTGGCGCTCGTGGAGGAACCCCAGGTGTACTGAAGGTTCACGCGGCAGCTCTGCTGAAGCACGCCGTTCGCTGAGTCGAGCAGGATGCCAGCGAAGCCCATCTTGCGGATGCGCAGGTCGAACACCTGCCCAACCGTGGAGGACGCTCGCACGCCAACAGCAGCGCCATCCGTGTCGCCGTACAGCACGAGGTCGCGCATGCCGCCACCGAACAAGTACTCGCTCGTCGTGCCTGACTTGAACCAGAACATCGTCGTAGTCGCGATGTCGGCAGCAGTCGAGCCATCCCATCCAGAGCCCGTCCACTTGATCGCGGGGAACACAGAGTCCGTGCCGTTGGCGTTGGTCGTCGTCTCGGACATCGGCCCGACGCCACGAATCAGTACACCCTCGTTGATCGTGATCGTCGAGTCGATGACGTAGAACGCAGACGGGACAGGCACCTCGACGATGCCACCACCAACAGCCTCGGCCGCATCAACAGCAGCCTGGAACGCCGTCGTGTCATTGGTCGTGCCGTCACCAGTCGCGCCGTAACTGAACACGTTGAACACCGGGTAGAGCCCGGTCGCGAAGTCCGAGGCCGCAATGTTCGTGATGAGGAGCGAGTCCTCAAACTGGTCTTCCCATGCAGCCATGGTGGACGCTGTCTGATTCGGACTAACGCTCGTCCATGGGGTGAATGAGATATCCATCAGTATCGGTATCCGTGGAATCGCGAGTTGAGCTGCTGGAACGTCTTGGTGGTCTCAGTCGCGGTATATTGCCAGTTGTTTCCAGCCTGATCGTAAGACCCAGACCCGCCGTTTGTGGGCAACAACTGCACGGCCAGATTCCCGCTGGCCTCTGTTCCAGAGCCGTTGTTGCCCTGCATGTTCAACTTGCTGAACGTGCTGCCACCCTGCTGCAAATCAAGCTCGCAATCGAACACTCCCGTAGACCCGCCGACCGTCACGTCAAACGAACGAAACACGCCGACTACAGGCAGGTGCTTGGTTGTTGTTGCGCCAAACGACGCTTCATCAAAGTCCTGCACGGAGCCATCGATGGTGAACGACCCAATGAGAGTCGCGCCTCCAGTCGCGCTGTAGAGGTCAACGCCCTCGCCAACCCTGCCAAGCAGGCGGGCGCGAACGAGATGTGTAGTCGCATCCTTAGTGCCGATGGCTTCGGCAAAGCACCCGACAGGAAGGCCGGTTGAGAGCTTGCTAGACGACGCCCTCGGATCGCCAGGCAGCGAGCCAACCGTGCGGCACTCCCCAGCAACGCTGTACGTCACCAGCCCGTCGCCCTTGGCGATAGCGCCGTCGGCTTCGCCGTCGTCAGCGAGGATGTCCACCGTAGCCCCACCGGACACCATGGCGACAACGCCTGATGCCGTGGACGCCACGGACTCGAGTGTCACGCCGATCACAGCCTGAGACTTCACCGTGTCGGTCGTGTCGAACTCGCGCTCACCAGACGTGCTCGTAGTGCCACGAGTCACAACGCGGTTGGCCTCAACCACGCCACCAGATCGGTTGACCATCAACTGGTACGCCGAGTCCACCGGGTGCCAGCCCTCGATGCCATCGATCGTCCAATAGCGCCGCACGATGTTCAGCGTCGTGTCAGCCCACAGGGGCGCCGTGCTGGTCGGAGCGGTCGCGCCGATGTGCAGGCCAACGCCCAGCCACTCAGAGCCGGTCCAGACGGACACAGCCCCGGAGGACGTGTCGTGCCACAGCAGGCCAGTCGTTGGGCTGGTCGGGGCAGAGCCACTCGAGACAGACGGTGAAGACCCAGATGCGAAGTGCTCGCGGTCGATGCCGCCAAACAGCGCCTGGGTGAACCAGAACGTGAAGTCGGCTCTCGTGATCGAATCGTCAGAGTCAAGGTCGAGGCCGGGGGTGATATTCAGCTTCTTGGCCATTACGGCTCAGTCTCCAGCTCCACGTTCTCCGGTCGCACGGCAATCCGCACACCGACAACCTCAAACTTTGATTCATTTGTCGAGTTTGAGATGCGCCATTGTACCACCCGGCCAGGTCCAACCCCTCCATCCCCGCTGATCGGAAGGTCGGCCGCAGTGATCGGGAGATCCTGAGGGTACAGGGGCAGGTCGCCAGTGAAGGTCTCATCAAACACCCCCTTCATCGTCGTGACCTTCATCTCGCTGCCGGTGAGCGGGAAGTCACTGGGGGTCAACGGGAAGGCAGACGCCAGCAGGGGCCATGACTCGTCGGCCTTCGCCTCAGCAGCCTTGGTTCGGATGGGGGTCCAGTCATCGTTCTCGTTCGAGCGGTATTCCAGGAGCGCGATGGCGCCCTTCTCGCCCACAAACTCGATGTCGTACCAGCGAGCTACCTTGTCCACCTGAGGCAGTCCAAGGTCGAAAGCCTTGGAGGTTTGCCGGTGGGTGATCCCCACGCCGTCGTCCGTGTAGCGCCCATCGAAGAAGCGGTAGACCTTGGACGATGGGTTTGCGTACGGGCCTCCATCCGGTGTCGCCGCAGCAGGGGGCGTGTTGTACACCGTGGTCACTAGCTTGGAGTTGCCATCCAAGATCGAATAGGTGATGCCATCGCCCACCACATACGACCCGCCCATCGTGTAGGCAAAGACTAGCTCCACGGAGAGCCGGTCAGTCGAAAGCGGGCTGGTCCAGTCGATCGAGTTGAACTGGATCGTGTACGTTCCCACCCCGTCCGTAGACAGGTCGATCTGCCCGGAGCCATCCAGCGAAGCGGCGGCGCCAGAAGGCCCCGTCGCGCTCGTGAATGAGTGCTCCTCCTGAGCCACCCCGCTTGAGTCCACTCGGTGGAGCTTGGGCAGCAGGGTGACAGCAGTCGTGTTCTGTAGGGACGTGATCTTCAGAGTCAGCGTGTGGCTGCCGCGCCCCCATGCGCTAGCGGCCCCCGGATTCCCAGCAGGCGTCGTGTACGCGATGCACGCCGTCTTGCCTCCGACCGACCCAAGCACCGTCGCGGTAGACCCACTCGCGGACGGGTTCGCCGTGAGCGCCTTGTACGGCGTAGATCCGAACGGATCGATGTACCCGTCCTGCACGGATGTCGGGATCGTGCCGGTCAGGTCAGCGAGGTCATCGTCGCTAGCCGTCAGATAAAGCGTCTGTGACGTCGAAGAATCGGACGCGGACGGGACGAGCGTACCTGTGTCCCCGTTCAGCCCGTACAGCCTGAACCCCTCGCCCTCGATGTCAGACACCAGCAAGCGGCTCATGGAGTTCGCCATGCGCCACGGGCCGGTAATCGTCCCACGACCAAGGTCGAAGACGAGCCATGTGTCGGGGGTGTCGGAGACGCCGCCCGGATAAACGAGATAGATAAACTCTTCGAGGAGCGCGGCCTGGCTGCGATAAAGATATTTCTTGTTTAGGTTTCCAGGGAGTTCCTCGCGAGCCATCTCGCTTACCGGCAACTGGACGACGCCTTGATCGTTGCCGAGTTGATTCCTGCGGAGAGACCTGTATTGCCCGTACTGGTCCATGAAGTAGATGTCTTCGCCCACCTGAACCACCGTGTCGCGGGCGCCGCAGCCGAGGTTGCCCTCAAGGCGCTTGCGCGTAGACAGCAGCGGGTCAGCAGGGTTCACCACCACCTCTTCGATCTGGTTCTTGAAGAAGATGATGAGGCTCTCTTCCCGCCAGCCGACCATGGCGACGGGCTCTGCGCCCTGCTCAGGGGACAGCTCGATGAACCCGCCAGCCTCGGAGTTGCCCGAGTTGGCCTGGTCGAAAGCCGTGGCCTCTGGGACCATGTCGGCCCGCGTGGGCAGCAACTTGCTCCAGTACAGCTTGCTGCCCGACACCAGCCACATCCGGGACAACATGTACACGCCGTCCACCGCGCCGGGCGGCGGGCTCTTGGCGCTCGCACCGGCATCGAACCAGTCACCGCTGGCGTCCATGACGTGGACGGGCGTGCCGGTTCCGGGAGTCAGCAGCCACAGCAAGTCGTTGCCCTGTACGCACTTAGCGCGATCAGACGTTACATCAAGATCCCTGAGCACGGACCCCGTTGAGTCCTCGGTGACCGAAGCTGGCTCCCATGACGGGCCAATCGGGGACCGCGTCGTGTACGTCCTCCCGCCTGGGAAGCCGACAACGAACAGCCTACTCGCGTCACCTATGTCCATCTCGGCAAACAGCGAGCCGCGCAGAGACGCTGGGCTGATCCCCTCACTCCCGGACTCGATCTCACAGTATCCGTCCCGCTTTGAAGGGCGGGACTGGTCCTCGAGGCTGACGTTCAGCAGCTCAGGGGATTCGGAGTCCTGAATCTTGCGGGGCGTCCTCCAGCGGTTGTTGAGGCCGGTGAACGGCTCATCCATGAGAACGACCTCGTCCTCGTGGAGAGTGCCCGTGGCGCTACCCCTGTTTGCTGGCTCGCTTACCATGGGTTGTACCCGTAGCGCCCAGAGCCCGTCTGGTCGAGGAAGTTGCCGTACTCAGGGGCCGCGAAGCCACCACGAGACTGCTCGCCAAGGCCCTCGCCAGTAACGGCCTCGATCTTCTTGGCCTCCATGGCGTTCGCCTGGCTGAACCGCTTGTCGATCCGCAGGAGATCCGCCGCTGCGGCGTAGACCAGCGCAGCAGACACAGGCACCTCTGGGGCGTCGTCCGCCTTCAGGAGCCGCCTGGGCACCCTGCGCCAGATTACAGTGCCTGCGTAGTCGGCGTCCGGGGTGGGGCCAAGCCGGACGAGGGGGCGGGTCTCGATCCTGGACATCGGGTTGGACGCCGCAGTTCCGAACGGAGACTCGATCTTCACCAACTCGGTGGCGCCCGTGATCGTGATGGGGCCAGCCCAGTTCTCGGAGACCGTTATGCGTTCAATGGGCCACCCCGAAGTGGCCGCCGAAGGAGACGTAACCCCGGTCGAGAATGAACCCGACAGGGCGGGAGAAACGACCTCTCCGAGGTGACCCGACTGCTGACGATACCAGATGCGTACTGTGGAGATGTTGTCGTTCACCGCATTGCCGGTGATCGTGAACGACTCAGACGAGGCAATCGGAGTGTGCTGGCATGTCTCGCCAACGATTGCGTAGGCAGCCGGGGCTCCAGTCTCCGTTACGGAATACAGCCTAGACATCTCCTCCGGGCTGATCTGCCGAAGCTCACGCCTGGAGTTCGAGCCCTGAAGGAACATGGCCTGGACGTTGCGGCAACCCCATGGCAGGGCCGCAAAGGCGGACGCTGACTGGAACGTGGCGCTCGTGGAGTCGGCTGGCGCGAACAGGCCGAACTCGTCCGTTCTGGTGAGCGTCGGCCACTCACCCTGCTTGACCGCCCACTCCATGGCGCGATTGATAGCAGCGTCGATCTTCTGGACGAGGAGTGAAGACGAAGGCTTGCCGAGGAGGTTCAGCACCTCCGTCCGCATTTCACCAAGGGTTGAGGTGCCAAGATCGGCCATCGTCGTAACTCCCTGTACAGAACGGCATTATGTCATGAGGTGCGTGGCCCCTGCAAACCATCCCATCCAGATCCACTGGACGGACGGCAGCGCGTAGGTGTGCCCCGCGTTAGGAATCTTGACGAACAGGTCTTCGATCTCGACCCCATCGGCGTCAGCCAGCCCGCCGAGGACGATCGCGCCCCACTCCTCGAACTTGACGTTGATGGCGTCCACGTCTCCCGTGACCACTGGGTCTCGAGCCGCGCTCGCATAACCGTTCCAGGTCAGCTCGACTCCGGTCCCGACGTAGACGTGCGGGATGAGCCCGCCCTCCTTCAGGAGCACTACGTCGATCGGCCCGAGGTACGCCATCGCGATCTCGGCCCACGCCTCAAAGGCTACGTTCAGAGCGTCGTACTCGGGAGTCGTGCTCATAGCCTGGCCCAGTTGTCCCACCACGTCGGACTGAACGGGAGGGCGTCCGGGAGGATGATGTCCGCTGCCGTGCATCCCGACCACGCCGCTGTCGTGTTCTGGAGCACGATCCGAAGGGCCAGGTTCGTGTAGCTCGTCAGGTTGGCGCGCTCTGCCGTGGTGAGCGTGTAGGTGTAGGTGATCCAGTTCCCGCTTACCGGTGCCGAGGCCACCCTCGCTCCAACGATGCCGTCCGTTGCGGATCCCATCTGAATGAGCCAGTTGGATTGCGCTAGCCCTGGAATGCGATCCCTGATTCTCACGCGCCACTGGATGTCTCCTGGCTCGGGTGCGCTACTGCTCGTGCAGAGCCCCTGGAATACCTTCACGCCCGTCACGTCACGGAAGTAGGTCGTATTGTCGTCTGCTGAGTCGATGCCCTCGTCGATGCACTGGTGGGCCGTCGCAGCGCCGACGAGCGTGACGAACCCGTTGATGAGCGTGTTGATCGGGACAGCGACCTGAACCACTACACATCGACCTCGATGTAGTGAACCGTGACGCCGAGGTCGGTCGCCGTGCCCCCGCCCGTGGCGATGTTGACGTTCAGCGCGTCGTTCTCGGCGCACTCAAGGAACAGGTCGAAGAGCCCGCCCCCCCCGCTACCGGCGGCCCGCAGCTCGTGTGAGATAGCCCCGGCGTCGTCCTCGAACGTGAAGATGACATCCGTCGTGCCGTGGTTGGAGACGAACGCCTTGAGGAGCACGATCGCCTTGTTCGCCCCAGGGGCCAGCACGATCGTGTCTGGGTCCGTGGATAGGTTCAACTCCTGAACCTGGATGGTGTACTTCTTGCCGCTGTACCAGACCTCGTTGATAGACGGCTGTGCCTGGAGCGACGGAGCATCGCCCAACCTCGCGAAGTAGCACACGCACACGTCGTCGTCGGCAAGGTCCACGCGCCCACGCCCGATCGCAGACACGGCGACCGACCACTCACCGGTGGTGTCCGTGCCATCGCCGGTCGCGACGAAGACGGCGTACTTGTGGTCGTCCGACTGCGCACGCAGGTAGATGATCGTGCCGTTCTGGACACGGTCGCGCACGCTCGCAGTGGAGCCCAGGTCGTCGGTGTCGTTGAAGTAGAGCGTCGTGACGTCACCGATCGCGCTCGATGCGGCATCGAACTGCACGTCGCCCACGTCAGGGGTCGCGTCGAGCGTGCTGTCGTACTGGTACAGCGTGGCGAAGGTGCTCTCGTCTGCGAGCAGGAGCGCCTGCACCATGGCCTGGATGCCAGCCACGGCGGGGTCGTCGTCTGCGAGGGTTGCTCGCTGCGTGAGCGCATCGACGTCCCCGGAGCTGGCGGCCACGCCCGCCTGGCCCACGATCGGGTTGACCTTGGCGCGATCGGACTCATCCCAATCGTCCAGGACGTCGAGCAGAACCTTGGCATCAGCCAGGTTCGACTGATTCGTGTCCGCAAACGGAAGCAGGCCGTTCGGCTGGAGGGAGAGCGGGACGTAGCCGCCATTGAATATGAAGAAGTCCGTAGACCCGGTCGGGTTGACGACACCGTGGATGGCTAGCCCGTGGTCTCCGTCCGTATCTGTGTAGAACTCTCCGATCTGGTGTTCGGAGAGCATGTCTACGGTGCCACCACCTCCAGAGACGACATTGACGTCGATCTCGCCACTGCTGTTGACCTTGAGGATATTTGCGGTCCCGCCATCAGTACCGTAAACACCCGTGCGCCACAGGTCGTATGTGTAGTTGAAGGCCCTGCCAATGAGGGCTCTCCAGCGATCTGAGACATTTCCAGGCACTAGCTTGCCCGCCTAACCCAGGAGTCGATCATCTTCTGCAAGTGCTCTACGGTGTCGCCCTTGCGCTGGCCGTTCATGGCAAGGGTCTCTATGACCACGCCAACGAACTCGTCCAGTGACTTGCGGTGAAGCACTTGAGGGTTTCTCGGATTCCCAACCAAGATGCACAACTCGGCCCACGCTGTCGGATGATCGCTGTCTAGCTCATCGACGCCCATAGTATTCCACCTGTCGAAGGTACTTGGCGAGGATCTCGACCTCCGGGATGTCGGGCCACTTCTCTCCGGTCTCCTCGTACAAGCCAGACCGCTTGGCGTTTGCGAGGTTGCGATGCATCCAGTTGGCGAACTCGCTCAGGCTGCGAACACCGTGGTGCTCCATCGCGAAGTTCGTGATGTACAAGATGTCGTTCTCGTGCTTGAGCCGGTCGGTGTTCTTCAGCACCTCGGGGATGTGGTCGTATGCGTCGTGCTTCTCCATCGCCGCAGGACGGTCAAACGGAGACGGCTCGACGTCCCTGGATGGCTTCTTGGCCTCCTTGCCGATAGATGGGATGTCCTTCAGGAATCCAGCTAGGACAGACTCTCCGCTGATTCCTTCGTCGATGCCGTCTTTTGTGACCCGGCCACCCCCTGGAAGATCGACCCCCAGTTCGTCGCCACCTTCGACCAATCGAAGTGCTGCCTCGCCCATGTCTGCATTTCCTTTCGCGTAAACGGCAAATCAGATTCCTTCGCCTTGGATGCCTCGATGGCACTCTCTGTCCATTCGGCCATCCAGTCGCCATCCTCGTAAATACTACCATCCCGCGCATCGGGGCCGAGATCGTACTTGACCGTCTCCGGCAGACTGGAGCCCTTGAACCGGCTCGTAATGGGGATGCAGCCCAGCGCCTGGCACTTCATTGCCGTGATGCAACTCGTCTCATAGAAGGCCGTCGGGTAGAGCCAGAACTCGGTCGTAGACATAGACTCATGAAGTTCTTCGTGGCTAACCATCCCGTGCCACGTCACGCCTTCGGACTCGTACTCCTTGACCATGGCCTCGATCCTGGTCTTCAGCTCGCGAAGGGCCGGGATCACACTCATCGAACGCTTGTAGTGCGGGGTGAAGCCGTAATAGATGTCCAGGGTCGCAGTCGGGATTGCCTCGCGGATCGTCGGCCACGCCTTCAGGAGGGCCTCGAGCCCACGGTCAGGGCTGCTGTAGTAGGCAAAGCTGTGCGGGCGGCGCGTCCTTGACTTCAAGGTCATCGCCTCAGACATCTCGACCACATCCCTCGAGATCCCGTTGGAGATCGGGACGACAAGGTCTCCCCAGTCAGCCTCGACAAGGGGCTTGGCGTGGAAGTCGGACAGGCACATGGCCCCATCAAGATGCTCCCTCAGCGACTCGGGGAAGGCGCTCATGTTGTTGATGTGGTCGTGAACCCACACATACCTGGCATCAGCCTTGGTGGCCTTCGGGATCATGTGCGTACCGCGCCACTGAACGAAGACTCCAGGACTGTCGTCCACGAGGCGTAGTGGCACCACACCACGCCATGCTCGTCCGCCCCGAAGTCCTCCTCGAGGGGCGAGCAGTAGACCTCCACATGCATACCAGCAGCCACCAGCTCGCGAGAGAGGTAGATGACGGCCTCCTCGGATCCTCCGACCCCCTTCGCGAGACTAGACGTACTCCAGTTGGCACCAGACGCAGGCCCGCACCAAATCATCACCGTGGTCTTATCCTCCGGCCTGTCGGGGCGCTTGGCTCTGCCGACATCCGGGATGATGTACATCTCGTCAGGGGCTCCAGCGTAGATGTAGTCCCCTAGATCCTCTGCGACCATGCTGTAGGCCAAGTAGCGCCGCTTGATACCCTCCTGGCGGATAAGGGCGTTCATGTGCTCCTCAGCCGCCTTGGAGTCAGGCTTGATCTTGAGCAGCTCCTTGAACGACTCGATGGCCGACTCGTTATCGCCAAGTGCGGCGTGCGCCCGTGCCGATGTGTACATCGGGCTATAGGCGAGGAAGTGTCGGTTGACCGCACTCCCCTCGTACACCTGACCGTAGGCCCCAATGCGACCAATGGCGGCCAGCGCCCCCTTATGGTCGCCCATCTCGCAAAGCACCTGGCCGATGTACACCCAGGGTGTGTCGCGCTCTGGGTGCAACGCAGCCATCTCGCCATACGTTCCAAGGGCCGCCTCGTGGTGATCGAGGTCGCGCAAGATAGAGCCCAGATTAGTGAGCGCCCTCCACTTCTCATCGTCGGTGGGGTTGCTCTGGATGGCGGCCTTCACCGCCCGCATGGCGCCGCGATTGTCCTCCAGCGCCAAGTAGGTCGTGCAGAGCCCAAGCCACAAGCGGGCGGTCATCTCGCCGCCGTCAGCAACGTACTTCTCAAGGATCCACTTGTTGCGATTGGTGGACCCCATGTGGTCACGGCCGACCTTCAGGTGGCGCATACAGTAAGGCGCCTTGGTGGCGTCCACCAGCTTGTAGCCGCTGTCGGTGAAGCCACACTGCTCGTGAAGCACGCCATGCCACCTCGCGGCCCCCGTACGGAACACCATCTGCGTAGCGACCTCGGTGTTGCAGTCCCCGGTCACAGTGTCGAAGTCGTATTCGTACTTCACGGACATCGCGCCAACGTCTGGATTGGCGAACGACTTCTCTACGTCCTCTCTCCAAAGAGCGCCAGACTCCAGCACGGTGTCGCTGTCGATCCAAAACCACACGTCGCCGGTGACGTGCTCAAGAGCGCGATTGCGAGCCTCGGCAAAGTCGTGGATCCAGCCCTCTTCTTGGTTTCCGTCCTGATCCTCCCATGTGTCGAAGTTCAATGGGACGCCGATGTCGTCGCACACATCCCTGGCCACGTTCTCGATGTCCATGCTCAGGGACTGGCCTGGCACGCACGTCTGAACAATGCAGACCTCGTCTGCAAACGGAACCGTGGACATGAGGCTCCTGCGAAAGTCCGCAGCGGAAGACCCGCCACGCACAATCATAGAAAGCGTAATCTTCATTGCGTCTCCCTTAGATCCCAAGAGCCGCCAGAAGACTTAAACACGAAGTCCTTCTTGGCTGCCTCTAGCTTGCTTGTCATGAGGTTGTACATCTCTTTGCGCTTCTCACCCCACGCGGAGTGCGGGCGCTCGTGCCAGAGCTGATACGCACTGACTCCGTGGTCTTCGTCGAAGTACACGGGCTGCAAGCCTCGACCGCGAATGAGGCACGCAGCGAACCAGGCGTCCTCCCAGAACAGATGGGTGAAGTCCTCGTCTCGGCCTCCAACGCCATAGATGTCCTTCTTCTTGAGGGCAGTCATTGCGAACATGGGGTCTCTGGAAAACCCGGCAGAAACACACCCCGGCGGAACCTTGCCGTTCGTCAGAACCTGAGTGCGCCCAAGCGTGCCGTCCTCGTCCAAGTCCCACACGGCACCGACGTTGTACATGCGCGGGCGCTCCTCGCAGAGCACCTCCATGCAAGTATCCGTCTGCATGACAACGTCATCGTTCATGCACAGGATGATGTCGCCACGGGCCGCCCGGTAGCCACGGTTCAGCGGCTCAGATGGGCCTGCTGGGTATGGACGATCGTTGTAGATGTACTCCACGATGCGACCCTCGCACACCGCCTGAGTGTCGTCCGTGGAGCCATCGTCGACCACGATGATCTCGTAGTCGAATGACACTCGCTGTCTCTTGATGGCGTCCAGTACCTGAGCCAGCGCCCAGGACTTGTTGTACGTCGCCATGACGACGCTGACCTCAATACCCATAGGCGGCCACCATTCCTGCGAGCCAATCCGTAGGTGGCTCGACTCGAGGGCAATCAAAGGCACGCTTCAAATCCAACCCCACTGGGCCAATAGGGTCGGCGCCAAGAAACGCAGCGAGCCTATCTGTGTAGCCTCCTGACCCATGGTGCAAATCCTCGAATCGCATGTCGATGCTTGGCATGGAGCCGCGCACCTCACCGGCACGAATGTTGAAGAGGATCCAGTCAAGGTATCTCGCCTTCACGCCAACGTCCGGGCCAAGGCGCTCATTCGTGGCATCGCGAACCCTGGCCAGGATCGCCCTTGGATCCCTCATGCAATGGACGTACACGCAGTCACCGCCGACTCCGCTGCAAAGAGCCAGTGTGCGCCCGGCTAGCTTCACGGCGGTGCCCGCCGGGAGACTCTCTAGGTACCCAACCGCGTCGCCCCCTGAGAGCAGCAACGTGTTGAGTTCCAGGTCGTCAAGGGACGTGTTAACCCTCGGCGGCTGCTCGTAGCCCATGCCGTACACAATGCGTGCAGTGACTCGCGAACCTGAGCCGCCGTAACCGCCGATCAAGACCAGATCCCTCATGCCTTGATCCCGCTGTAATACGAGTCAACTCCGTTCCAGCCAGACTGGCCCGTTCCGTCCACCCCAAGGGAGAGCATCTCGCCTGCCAGCTCGTGGTGCGACACGCCGGAGTAGTGCTTGCCGTCTGGGGCGACCTCGACCTCGTGCATTCCTCGAGCCGGGGCAGCGCACGTCAGCACCACAAGGCCGCCAGGCACGAGGTATTCAACGCCCTTGGCTAGCGACTCGCGCCAGAACGGATCGTGCTCAAGCATCTCACTTGAGATGAGAACGTCGAATCTCGCCCCGCCGTCAAGGTCAAGCTCGTGGCACAGGGATACGACATCAACGTCCGGGCCAGCCCTCCAATCAACGCCGACGTACTCTTTGGGATCAGTGAAGAAATCCCTGACGGTGCCGTTGATGTTGTAAGAGCCCAGCTCCAGGACAGAGGCGTTGCGGAAGTACGCGGGATGCTTGGCCTTGACGGTCTCTATGAACCGCCTCTGGTGTTCGTGCATGGTTGTCTCCTTCTAAGACGAAGGAAACGATACACCACCGAAGGTTCGATTCACACGCTCTTTTCGAGTCGTTTTCGCCTCAGGCAACAGCTCGTCCACGACCGCCTTCCATAGGTCAGATGGAACGAACTTGGCGCCCTCTTGCTGTCGGTCCCAGTGCTGCGCGGCCTGCGCAGGCCATCCGATCTTTTGCAGGCCACGGATCATGCCGTACACGACAAAGGACGGGGCGTCCTCCATCGCGAGCATCTCCTTGTTCTGCGACCAGCCACCCGTCCACTCATGAGCCTCTGCAAGGCCGCGCTGCTTGAGACGCCACCGCTGGACTTCAACGGGGTCGATAGCCTGCCACTCACGGCAAACCTTACGCGCAAGAGCTAGTTCGCGCTTGTGCTTGACGTGAGTGGCAGGCATATCAGATCAACCCTCAGCCGCCAACGCTGACATCGAGGTTGATCGCGTGGAGCATCTTCTCGTCGTTGCCGTAGTTGAGCGTCAACTCGGAGATGATGACCAGGGTGTCCGCATCCTTCGTCTTCGCCACCGGCTGGAGGTGGGTCCGATCCAGGTACGCCTTGGAGAGGTCGCGACGATCGAACAGAAGGAACTCGGCGGTGGCCGACTCGCCAATCGTGTTCGACATGTCGCGGCAGAGGTGCATGTCCACTTCACCGAACGAAGAGAAATACTTCGTAACGGTGTGGACCACGTCGCGAGTGCGAACCTCCATGTTGCGCACAGCGCCAAGGCTGGCGAACTTATCCACTCCGCGCTTGATCTTGGAGTTGGAGAAGAAGTCCACCATCGGAGCGTCGGTCTTGGTCCACAGAGTCTCGAGTGCATCAATGAGCACCGTCTCCGTGAAGAACGCAGTTCCATGCGCCGAGGCGTTCGCCGCCGAGGCAATCATTCCGTTCATCACGGACGGAATGTCGGTGGTGCCGACCGTCACCGTGCCGTTGATGAGCTGGTACTCGATCGCCGTGCGGTGGACGTAGGTGAAGTGGTCAATCTGGTCCTGCCAGATATCGCTCACACCATAGTGCGACTCTGCCTGGGACCGACGAGTGACCTCAACGCCAGTGTGGAAAATCTCGGTGTAGTTGAACTTCCGAGACGGGACATCCACTTCCTGGCCCGTAAGCGCGACACCCTCGAGCTTTGAGCCATCGCTGGCGGCGACCGTTGCGCGATCTGGAACACCACGAACCTGCCACTGGTGATAGGCCGACTTGGCCTCAGACATGCCAGTGATCTCGAATGCCGGAGTGGCACGCGGATCCTGGTCGATGATGCGCTCCATGAGGTCGAGACGACGCCATGCAGTGCCATCAGCAGGCCCTAGTCCTGCGAGATAAGACTGACCAAAAGAACTCATGATATTGGACTCCTAGTCCGATGGAAAAGAAGTCGCGGCACAGTCAGGCTCCTAGCGAATGTGCCCGTTGCTGCGCAAGCCGTCGAGGAATGCGTTCAACTCCAGCTTGCCAGCCTTACGAGACGCTCGTAGATCACCTGATGCACCCTTTCTCTTGAGGGCGGCGAGTTCGTCCGTGTCGAGGGCTCCGCGACTTCCGCCCCCGGACTCCAACGCTGAGTGCCTGGGGTCTTCACCCCGTCCACCTCGGCCATTCTTGTTCATCCTGGATGAAGCCTCCTTGAAGGCCATCTTGATGATGAAGTCCTGCCCTGCGTTATCCGCAGTCACGTCCCCGCTGTCGATGTATTCCTGAATCACCGACGCGGTCATCTTGTTCAGATCGCTCGACTTGTTCACGGCATCGAAGCCGTAGTTCGTGACGAGGAACTGAGTGAGGGCGTTCTTCGCTCCCGCCTGCTCATCCATGGCGGCCCGCTCAGAACGAAGCTCCCCGACGCGCTCAGACGACTTGATGTCGGCAATGCGCTCGGTAATGTCCGTCAGCATCTCCGGGACGTTGATCCCCTTGAGCGCCGACTTGGCCTCCTGCCGCGCCTCGGGCGTGGCATCTGGATCCATGGCAAGCTCCTGATGCTCAAGGATCTTGCGCTGAATCCCCTTCAACTCGCCAACCGTCTGATACCGATCGAGCCCCTGTGGCTCCGCTTGCGGCCTGTTCGGCTGGTTACTCATGTTGTTGATCTGCTCCCTCATGGCGTTCAGTTCACCTTCGAGGAGAGCGGCTTGCCGCTCGGCAGCCTCGGCCCGCTCACGGGCTTCGTGCTTCTGTCGCGTGATCTTGTCGATCCGACGACGCTCCCACTGCGGCATGTCCTCGGCATCTGTGCCGATGTCTTCCATCCCGGACTGGTTGTCCGTCATCAGTAAACTCCCTCGCCCGCAGGCGATTGACCGGCTGACTGCATATGGCTTGCGATGGCCGCTTCCATATTTGCGTCGTCCGTAAACCCTTGATACTGCCTAGTTTGCATCTCTTGCAAGTCTTTTTCTGACGTGATCCCCTCAAGCTCCACGATGAGCTTGTGGAGAAGTTGAGCCTCAAGCCTCAGGATGGCGGCCTGAGACTGGTCAATATCATCCCGGAGCCACTGGCTCCAGAGTGCGCGAAGCTCCCCCTCAAGCATGTCCGTGAGGGCATGGTAGCCACGGTGCTCTCGGAGCGACGCCAGGTCTTCGTCGGCCTTGGCTTTGCGCTCGGCCCACGAGTTACCCATCAAATACCGCAGTCCTGAACTCAAGCTCCTCCTGACCCAAGAAGGGCCTGCGTCCGCTGCAAGTCGGCCTCAGCCACATTGCCCCCCTCGATGATGGGCTGGAGCCCCTTGTGGGGCATGCCAGACCGGATCTCCCTGAGCACCGCCGCGCCTCCTTCAGGCGTTGATGCGGCACCCTGCTGTAGCCTCTCGGCCTCTTCCTTGAGCGCGATGGCCCGCTGTGCAGTAGCCTGCTGCTGCTCGATGAACTGCTGCATCTCTTCGGGCGAACGCTTGCGCATGAGCCGCATCGACATCGTCGGATCCATGCGGTCGAAGACCTCCTTCACGCCCTCGGCAATATCCGGCACATAGCGCGGGTCGTTCTGCACAAGCGGCTGCGTCTTGATGAGCATGTCAAGCGCCTGCATCGACTGCTGCAACTTGAACCCAGGGTCCATGTCGCCAACGGCGCCGCGAGGGACGATCATGAACTCGCCACGGATGTCGTGCTGCGTGTACTTCTTGAGCGGCTCATTGGCCACCGAGGCGTAGAACTCCTCCGGCCCGTACTGCCTCCAGAGATCCCACACCTGCCGGTAAATCTGACCGCGACCGTACTGGAAGTACATGCCTCGCAGACCGTGGCTGTTCTGCGAAGAGCCGCTCTGCTCGCTAACCTGCGTGGCAGTCGGCGGCCGATCCTGTCGCAACTCGTTGACCGTCGTGTTCAGTCGGCCGCCGGTCACGCGACTGATGAGGTTCTGCATCAGGAGCATGGGCCGCTCAAGAGCGAGCGCGGTTGTGTTCACCGGGATGGGCGCAAGGTCATCATGGTTGCGCACAGGGTACATGCCGTGCGGAAGCCAGCGCATCTTCTGGGGGTTGATTCCAGAGTTGATGCGGTAGGTGAACGACTGGGCGGTGGCCTTGACGAGGCCGTTCAGCTCAGACCGCATGAGAGCGGTCATGTGCTCCTCGAGCCCCTTGATCTTCTCAGGGATTCCGCGAGAAGCGATGAACATCGGGTCGTTCATCTCGTAGACAGTCTCGACCATCGGCCACGCCCCGTGGGCGTAGTCGAACTCAACAGCACGCAGGACGGTGCCCATCTGCCGCTCGAACGTGACGACGACGGGGACGGGAACGCCACTGGCGTTTCTCTTGTAGCAGTACGCCTCCGTGATCTTGAACCGCTCGTCGTCCTGGTCCACCTCGTAGAAGGTGTCGGAGCGAGAGCGCATTCCGTCATGGATTCGGTTCTGGTCGATCTGGCCTGCGCGGCGCGAAGAGTCAGAGTTCTCCAAAACCTCAGCAACTGCGTCCTTGTCCCAGACTCCACTGAAGGCACGCATTTGCAGGTCGTGCTCGTTGAACCACATATCGTGCGCTACGCGGCTGGCCGTCTTAATGCTTCGCGTTCCCTGTGGAACAAGCACAGACTCGGGCTCGCACGAGATAACACGCGGAGAGTCCTCGACAACCTGCGTGACCACCATGTCCAGAACGGCGTCGTTGTTGTTGGCCTTGATGAACTGCATCGCCTCCATCGCGGCAATGCGGTCCTCGCGGTTCTCCAGGTCGAGGTTGAACGCATCGACCACGATGGACTCGATCTGATCCGCGTGCTGCCCGAAGTCTTCGCGGGCAAGAACGAAGACGCCCATCTGCATGTACGCCTGCTGCTCTTGCGGAGACACGGCATCAACGATCTGAATCTTCTTCAGGACGTCAGGCAGTGAGTTGCGGTCGTACCGCTCGCGGCGACGCTCTGTGAGGTAGCTGTACACCACCTTGTCAATGCTGTGCCCGTGCTGGAGAAACGACTCCACCGAAAGGGCAACCTGCTTGAAGTAGTCCGGGACTCCGCGCTCGCCCATGCGGTGGCGCAGGAGGTTCTCCATGGCGACGCCAGCCGCTGTAGCTTGTGGCTGCGACTCCGGCGTCAAAGGCTGGAAGTCGCAGATGCGCCCATACGGCAACGCCATGTTCATGATCGCGGGCTTGGCCTCGTCGATCTCGATGTCGCTCGCCGGATAGTTGAAGTCGCTGGCGTTGGGCCACGGGAAGTTGGTCCCACGACGATTCATCTGCTGGTAGCGACGGTCGTAGGCACGGCGCTTGGCGGCCCAATACTGGTCGATCGCCTGAGCGTCGCTATTCAGGTCACTCGCAAGGCGAGGAATGAACTCCTCGACAAACTTGTTGTCGCGACGCAGGCGCCGGGCCTGTGTGATCGAGGAGTTCGTCTCAGAAGCCATTACTTCAGTATCCAGTCAAGAGCGGGCGGGCGCCGCACGGACTCAGGGTGAGTCCATCCGTTCACCGCATCCCATCGGCGGCGCGGCGAATATCCATCGGGCTTCAGCCAATACACGCTGTGGACCTCGACGCCGTTAATGAGCCTCGTGCGATTGTCGTACCATCGAACGCTTTCGATAGGGCCGCCAGTCCACTCAGTGTGCTCGCCGCCCTCGTTGGAGCTGTAGAGCGGCGGTTCGAGCCCTCGCAGTTCGCTGAGATCCCAGCGTGCGGCGCACTTGGCACGCTTCACGTCAAACTCAACGCTGTTGGTCTGCCGCAGGCTCATCTACCAGTTCTCCATGTCCTCGAGCGCCTGATCGTAATGGCTGTGGAATCCCTCAGACCAGTCACGCCAATCGACGTACCCCTGCTCGCGTGCAAGGCAGTATCTGAGAGCATCCATCGGATCCTTGCCGATGTCCTTTGGCTTTACCGGCCCCTGGCGCTCAGGGTCCGACGAGCCACGATCATCCCAGATATAGTTCTCAAACGCAAACCTGAGGTTTGTGCATCGCTCGCTCACATAAAGCATGGGCCGATTGGTCTCACTCAACTCCTGGCTCGTGTCGTAAGACAGCAGCGTGTGGATCAGTGAATGGCCAAAGTCCAGCTTGTCGTTCACGTCCGACTCAAAGTAATACCCGCGATCCCGCATCTCCTCGACAAGGGTCTTGCTGCCCTCCGCTGTCCTGACGGGTGTTCGGCTCATGTTAGGGTCGAACTCCCGGAACAGGATCCGCTTGTCGCCGCCGGGGATGTCGCGCTCCTTCTCGGCTATGATCTCTGCGTAGCGGTCCAACCCGTACGAGCAGGCGCCCATGCGGAAATAGTCC
>Ga0070749_10000753_pt1 | contig 21720 bp, 38 predicted proteins | sample VirMetDEL_Nov_18_FD_75180 | JGI IMG/M metagenome (GOLD analysis project Ga0070749, IMG submission 75180) | Aqueous microbial communities from the Delaware River and Bay under freshwater to marine salinity gradient to study organic matter... | ecosystem: Environmental > Aquatic > Marine >...
AAGAAGTTACGAAGTTTCATAGCTTGCATACCATTATCCATAGCTGCTGGTTTCCAATTACCTTTACGTTGGTTGCTCATCCCATCCTCCTTCAACAAGCATACGTTCAAAGTTTTGATATTGACTATCATCCATTTCAAGTCTAGGTCCAGGAGCACCATCGATATATTGTCTGACAGTAAAGCCCCACATATCTCTATTCACATAATAATAATGTGAATGATCCCGATGTTCCCACTTAGCACTCATTTTTTAGTACGAATCTCTAAAGAATTAACTGAAGTTCTCAATTTATATACTTCATCTTCAAGACGTTCAAAACGATCTTGCCTACGTCTTACGGTTGTAGCAATCATTGCTGAAAGGATAAATAACAATACCATTATTAAGGCACCCATAAATCCACCAGTTATCATTGCATCACTTACTGCTGTTTCAATCATTTTTTCACCTGTCATAATATACTCCTATTAAAGATAATACATCTATTATACCATACTTCATTTCAAAAGTAAATCCCTAAACTGAACTTCCTTTGCCAATTGGCTCACTTTTTATTCCGTCAGTGTAATCACCATCTGATGAGTACGTACGAACTATAGTCTCTTTGATTAATTGACCACTATGATATCGATAGGTAACCAAAGAGTGCTGAAACACTCCTTGCGTTGGTAACCTATCTAAAACCTGTTTAAATGGGCCATCTTGATTACGACGAATATTGAGAGTATATTCATTTGGTGCTAGTGACATTATATCCTCCGTTAGGCAACGAGTGCGTACTCGACTGCCTTTTCTGCTGCTTTGATTTTACGAAGCTGATTCTGACCGAACCACTGAGAATGTAGACGGTTATCAGCGTTACGACCTTGTACGTGATCAGTAACAAAAGTGACGCTGTTGAATGCCTGCCACCAAGTACCTTCAGCATATTCTGCACCAGGCTGTGTTTCCAGAACATCATAAGCATTCTTTGCCTGACGAGAAATAGTTTCAAGGTTGATAACGTCCTGCTTATCTTTACCAGATGTGAGCGGGAATACTTCGTTGTAGTACTGAATAAGAGAATCTACAGAGAAGCGCTTAGAACCAAGGAACTGAGCCATTTCTTTGTATTTGGCAAATTTCTCATGAGCAATACCAAGTTGTTCCTTTACCATATCTGGTTCAAAAGCTGCACGATGTCCAACCTTAACTGCACGTTGTGATTTTGAATCAAGTGCAAAGGTAAGAGTATTGTTACAGACTACACGAATTGGTGTAAAGCGAACGTCAATAGATTTACCATAAACATGTGGGTTAGAGAAGAGCATGTATGAATCTACCTGGTCACCACCGAACAGATCGAATGATTCTTTGACCTTAGCTAATGCCCAAACGTATTGACCATCACGAAGTGAACCAGCAGTATGCATTTCCATATCACCAGCGAGTACGTACTCGTTGAAGAATTCAAATGCTGTTTCGTTCTGGCAGGGATGCCAATCTTTACCAACATTAGTAAGAATCTTACCGTCAGTTTCACGGATAAGTGATTTCTGACCAGTTGGCATTTTATTACCATTAAATTCTACAAATGATTCGACTTCGTGAACTTTCCAATCCACTCCAGCCTTTTCCATCATTTGCTGAGGCGTAAGATCGTTGCTAACCTTAGTACCAAGACCGTGCCAAGGAAGCTCGCCTGCGTACGCCATTGTTTCTACCATATGTGCCATAATAAAAAGTCTCCAAGTTGTTTAATTTAATATGAATATTATATCTCTTTTCATATCAAATGTAAACCCCTTTTATGAACTTTTTTTCAAAAAAATTACATTTTGTTCTTTTTCTCTATCATCAAGTTCATATTCAGATCTGTACTGATTATTTGCTTCAATGACTTCACCTAATACGGATAGTTCTATGTTACTAAATGTATATAAGGCAGCGGTATCCTTTGGGAAACATGCACCACCATATCCTTTTCTTCCATCTGGTCCTGGTACTTTTGTATGTGATGGACCGATACGAGGATCACTAGCAATAGCGTTAGCAATAACGTTATACTTAGCACCATGTTTTTCGATTAAGTCTTTATATTGATTAAACCATAATACCTTTGTAGCAAGGAATGAGTTAACCCCATACTTTACAAAGCTAGCTTCTTGTGCAGTCATATGATAGGCTGGTGCTGGATTACAGTTACTATGTTCTTTGTAATATTCTTCAACTTTATTTGTATATTCTCCAATACCACCAAGAATATGCATAGGTGGATTAATAAAATCGTTTGCAGCATTTCTTTCAGTAAGAAATTCTGGATTATAAACAACGTTATCTGGTGCACACAATTTATCAGCAAGATCAGGTGTAATCGTTGACTTGATAACGATTGTACCAGTTACCATACTAAGATTCTGCATGACCTTCTCTATGATACTAGCATCAATAGCACCATCAGAGCCCATAGGTGTTGGGACACATACGAATGTAAGATCAGGAAGGAATCCCTGTAAATCATCGACAAAAGTATTATATTTTGGATCGATAATTTTAATTTCGTTATTATTATTTTTAAAACCAAATTCTACGGCTTTACCTACGAATCCATATCCAACAATACCGATTCTTAAACCTTTACTCTTTTTTCTCATTTTCAATTAATTCCCATTCGGTTAATTCTTTAGTTGATTTAACCATATATTTAGACACGCACGCAATACGTACTTCGTCAGTATCATCATCTCTACTTACTACTACCCAGTCCTTTTTACCAGATGGGCTATGTAACATTTTTCCGGGGACTAATATCTTATGACCTACAGTAGCCATACTACGACTCCATGTATAGTTTAAGTTCGTTTAATTTTAGTTGGAGAAATTCCTGATCATTTGTTTGCCTATTTAACGGGGAAGGATGTGGAAGCGTAAAGTGTTCCAGCCCCATCTTTGTCAGATGTTGTGATACTAAGCCTCCCCAGGCTACTAATTTGTTGTGTTCACCTATCTGTGCCTCAAGAAAGGCATGGTCCACTGTTTTCTTATTCCAGTCAGGATCCCAATGTAAGTTGGTGAACGCAAAGTTATTTATAGTTCCCAACGTTTCTAACCACCTACAAAAACGTTTATATGACTGTCCCTTAGTCATCATATTGTTCTTGGGTGGATTCATCCCGATAAATAGTACGTGTTTCATAATGCTATTATATCGAATACTTCAAGGAATGTAAATATGGATTTGAAGGTTATACAAGAAAATATTAATATAAAAGGAATATCTTCTGAAATTAATTCTTTACTTGAAAAGTATTCACTTCATGATCAGAATCAGATTTCATTACAAAGTTATAAAGAAAATGCTGATCCTAAACGTGAATGGCATAAGGGTAATGGTAAGGTATGGGATATACCTGCAAAGGAAGAAGAATTCCAACACTTATTATTTGATGAAATCCCATTAATTAATCATTATATTCGTAAATTTGGATTATATCGTACACGAATTATGAAACTACAACCTGGTAGAGTAATGTCAATACATAGAGATTATTCACCACGTGTTCATATACCTATTACTACAAATGATGGTTGTAGGATGATGATTGGTAAAGAATGTTATCATTTGGAGGTGGGAAATGTATACTGGACCAATACCACCATCGAACATACTGCATTCAATGGTGGTACCGATCCTAGAATACATATACTTGGTTGTGTGATTAAAACTTAATCTTACCACCAACTACAGTTTCTGCATGTTTAAATGAATCATCAAATTCATTTTCCATATAAAGTGTAACTGGACCAATAGGTTGTTCAACCTCTACAGTATACTCTTGAATATTAAAGCTACCGCTATCATCTGCAGTATCTTCCATGACAGCACCTACAGTTACTGCTCCCATAGAAACTTCACCATAAATTGCATTTACTTCTGCTTCCAGTTCTCGTTCTGCCCCAACTGTTACTTCAGCTCCAGGAATCAGTTCTGCATTTGCTACACTTGAAACAAGACCAAGTGCAAAGGCTGTTGTTAAGATTTTCTTCATTTTCTAGTCTTTCCAATAAGTTAAGTTAAAATGCCGGATTCTGTTTCCACGCTCCGGCGGGCGCATAGGAACTACGCTGCTAGGCGCATATCCTGAGGTGCAAAGTTATCGTTTGCGTTTACTTAGTTTGATCTATTACGCGATCAACCGTGTAACTCCACTTACCTATTAACTACCTGTCGATCCTGGTTCAGCCCCATCATAAGCACACCCAAATAGATGTGTTTATGGTGGAGCTGACGGGCACTGCCCCCGTGTCCAGTCTAGCGTTTAGTTTGCTTCATTGTTACAATTCTATTTATCTTATGGATATTTTTCATATATGTTAGAATAGTCAAATGCAATTCTATGTAACATTCGATCTTCCATCTTATCAAATTTCCATCTTTTATGTAGACTAAGCCACTGATCACAAAGAACTATCTGGTTATCTTTCCAATCATGATGATAAACATATTTTTCTTTTAATATAAAATGTTTTAATACTTCATGAAGATCAAAGAATTCTTTTTCACTGGTATCTGCCATTCCAAAAACCTGATTGAATGGATAATATAATCCAGTCTTTCCAGCTCTATTAGTCATTACTAAATCAAATAGATTATCTTTATTCACATGTTCATGGAAATAAGGACTAGTACTATATTTTCCTTTTTTATATCCAAAGTAACATTTCTTATTACTAATTTTTTCTTTCAAGTCAGGTGGTAAATCTTTATAGACTTGAATCATATTAATAAAACTAGTTCGGCTTCCTTCCATACCAGAATCACCATACATCCAAACAATAGGTTTTCTTTCTCTATTACTTGCTTGATTTGCATGCCAATCTAATTCACTAACATGACCAAATAGACCAGGTTCACCTTTTTCATTCAGAGCACCGGTAACACGAGCAACACCATCTCTTATTAAGATATTAGAATATCTTTCTCTTTTATTCACAGGAAGATCTTCTAAACTATTATACCTACCTATCATATTAGTAAAACGTATCTGATCATCAGGTGTTTGTTTATACTGATCTGGGAATACGACTACCATATTTGAGGCTACATATCTACCAACCTGTTTGGCTTCAGTCTCAGACATATTTTTTATATCACCTCGGACAAATACTGTCCAACCATTTTCATGAAAGCTTATCATTTAAGTGCCTCATAAGATCATCTACATTACGATATAATTCATCAATATCACGATTGTTATCTATAATATAATCAGCCATCCAAGGTTTAAGTGTGTTACTTGATTCATCTTCAGGTGGTAACCAGTCTGAACGATCTACCCAAATAACAACATCTACAATACCATTATTACGAATAGAATGAAACTCACGTTTGTTTCGAAGACCACAGTACATATCAGAGACCTCGAAGATCTCACGACCAATACGGGAAGGATCTGATTCACAATACTTTGAGATAAGATCATACCATTCTTTACGATGATTGGAACGATCAGCAAAACATTCTTCTACCGTTTTATAACCGTACATATCTTTGAGTGCAGGGAACACTGCATTCTCTGCACAATGCATAGATGATGACTTAAATGTTAAACCATATTTGTCACGAAGATACTCTGCTACTGTATCTTTACCGTGACGACCATATCCAATTATCAATATTTTCATAACAACTATTATATCAAATGTTAGCTGAGAAGTAAATCCCCTGCAAGTTTCTTAATACCTAATGCCCAGTTCTCTGCAGCATCTTCAACATAATAAATAGATTTATCAGGGAATTCCTCTGTAAAAAACATTTTATTATTACTATCGAAATATCTAATGAAGCATGTACCTTCTTCAATATTCTTATGAACTTCAGCACGACCTTCATTACCGTTACCTGCCCAGTAAGTAGAAATAAGCATTTTATTCTTCCTCTATATCTGCTATAACTTGATCTTTCAAATTAATAGCTTTTTGATCAAGTTCTGTTCCAATACCATCATTTATAATTTTAAATGCAAGTGTGATTCTATCACATCCTGCATATGCTGCATGCCAGCAATGATGTTCTCTTTCTTTGAGTCTACCAAAATAATACCACCGACATTGCCAACCTGGTTTATCCTGCTCAGTAACAATCTTCTTTTCTTTTAAATCGTAATAACGAAAATAACCATCACCAGTCTTTGACCATGTGAAAAGAATCTGATAAGCAGCAGCATTCCAATTAGTATGCCAACCTACAAACCCACCTGGTGGATAATAATTATAAAGTGCATTTGAATGTACACCAAGTATTGCAGGAAACTGTTTTTTTACACGAAAAGAAATATCATGAAAGTTATCAGGATCACGTTCTGCCATAACACCAACAGGTTGTGAAAAATGTTGTTCAGGAAATCCTGTATGTTTATCACCTAAAGAAAACTGTTTTTCTAAAAATTCATCTGAACAATAATATTCACCTTTTGTTTTTGCGTCTTGAGGATCAAACATATGAAACTTAGGATCATTATATCCTGGAATATTATAGAAGTCTTCTACAAATCCATCAAGTTGTTCAATTAGTTCTTTATTTCTAAGTTGTACTTCCATGAACAAAATCCTTTATCATTGGAAATATTGCACAGATCGCACAGGCAATCTCTTTTGCAAGTTGAATATGTTCTAGTTGTGTACCATGACCACTACGTAGTTCAATATAATGAATCCAAGAACGAATAGTACCATTTACATATAATCTTGAAACAGTGTTACCTTCTGGTAATACAGCACGTGCTTGTTCTTTTGCAATACCGTTTTCAATTGCCCAGTTATAAGCTTGCTTTGCTGCTTCAATAACTTTTTCTTGTTGTTCCATCCACTTATGATGTAGTTCAACATTTTCCGTTTCTATAGAATTTTGTCTATTCTTTGGATCCTGTAGTCTTGCATCTCTAATTACAAATGATAATTCATTTGTAGGATCTGCATAACGTTGACTAAATTCTTGGAAGGAAAATGATCTATGACGTAATAGTTGTCTAGCAATATCACGTGTAGTTTCTACCTCAACACAAGCACTAACCATTTCAAATGGTGACCAATGTTTATGTTTGATTAGATATTGTAGAAGTTTACTAGATGTTTCATTGTTCATTTGGTTACTTGGATTAGAAACCCGAGCACAATATGAAATTAGTTCTTGGATATTTTCCCCTACATATAATCCATCAGCTGGCTGAGAAAAACTAATTAGACGTACTTGCATTCATCTTACCCCCAGCTTTAGTAAAATAATCTCTACCACGAACACGAATAAATGGCTTATTTGTTTGTTGCTTATCTGGATTTGGAATAGTAACCCATGTAGGTTTACCAGAAACATGTGCTCTTAATTTATTTAAGAGTTCCATTGTACTACCAGTATATTCACGACGTTGTTCTTTTCTCCAACGTGGATCAATTGGTCTACGTTGTCCTTTTGATGTTTGGCTATCTCTTGATCTTTTCTTTCCCATGATATTCTCCTATAATTTAAAATCTGCAAAACGTTCAGCCATTTCACCATTATCAAATACTGGTGTATCTTGTACTAGATCTTGATCTGATCCCTCTGCGTCAAAAAGTCTCATTCTACTTTTATCTATATTTAGAATAAATCTTTTATGTTTGTTCGGATCATTATAACGATTCTTTAATTGTTTAACCATAATCTGTCCTTGTTGTTCTAGCTCTTCACTAGATACAAGAGCAAACATTAGATCTGCGGTAGCGGGTAATCCAAAAGACTCGGACGTATCTTCAAGCCCAGGATCCGAGTTAGTATAACCAGAACGAGTCGTTTGCGTTGCAGATACGACCGGTACGTCGAACTCGACTGCAAGACCACGTAACTCTTCAGCAATTGCCTTAATGTAAGTGTATGAATTAATTGATCCTCCCATAGTTTTCATTCGTGATGATGCACAAATATTTAGATAATCAATAAAGATCATATCTGGCTCAAATGACTTCTTCAACTTTAATTCATTTAATAATGCCCTAAAGTGATTTGAATTTGCTGCACCTGTTGGATATTCCTTAATAATCAGTTTACCATTTGTCTTTGTCTTTAGACGATTAACTTTATCTGTTAGTTGCTGTTTTGTAATATTCCCCATCTGGTCAATAGGTATATTCAGTAGATTAGCATCGATACGTTCTGCAATACGTTCTTCTGCCATCTCCATAGTAATATAGAGTACATTCTTACCTAATGATAATACACTTGCAGCAACGTGACACATAAACAAAGACTTACCAACACCAGTTCCAGCCAGAGCGATGTTGAGTGTTTTGTTTGGTATTCCACCTTTAGTAATTTCATTAAAGAGGTGAAGATCAAATTCAATACGTTCTTCTTGGTTATGATAAAATTCATATCTAGATTCTACATCTTCAATATAGTCGTGACCAATATTTGTATCAAATGAAACACCTAGTGCTTTTGTTAGAATATCTGGTAATGCATTCTTTGTAAGTGTAGAATGTTTACCATCAATAATAGATATTGATTCCATGACAGCATTAAATAATGCTCTATCCTGACACCATTTCTCTGTCTTATCATATAACCATTCATCATCCACTTCATCTTTCTTAAAGATCTCTGGGATAATTTCTACAGCATGACGATACTGTTCCTCAGTTAGATTAGAATCATCAAGTTCAATCTTAAATGATTCTGCTGTAGGTAAACGATTATACTTTGCAACATACTTTGCTACTTCTTTGAATAGCTTTTGATATACACCTTCGAAGTATTCTGGTTTAATAAAAGGTAGAACCCTACGCATATAAGGTTCATTTACCAAAAGGTTACGAAGTACCGTCTGTTCTATGTTTGTCATCAATTACTTTTTCCGATTTTGCTGATACTGCTTCTTCCATAAGAGATAGCAATATATTTGCAACTGTTTCTTGTAAAGGTTCATTATCATCAATATTATCAGTAGCAATAGTTGGATCTGGTGTAGAGATAATATCGAAATTATATCTCATTAATCCCTCACCATCATCACCTTCAAAGTCTTCATCAATACTGATGTATCCAAACTGAAATATTGTTTCAGTAAAGTCACCTGTTAGGATACGAATATGCCATTGGTCTTCACCTGCTGGTACTAATTCGTAATCTTTATTCTGTATCATGACATATCCTCTTCAACGATATCATCCATTGATACAAGAGATTGTTCACCAATCTTATATTGCTTTGCAACAAAATCCTTGAAGTCTGTATTCTGAATAATAGGTAACCAGAAGTCTGCTTTTAATGTATCTGCTTCACGTACTTTATTTTCTGTACCAGCCTGTTGATACCAACCAGGAGATGGCTTTTCTACATAACCACCAGCCATACCTACTTCAAGTAATCCAGACCAACGTTGTACACCACCTTCCCAAGATACACTAATAGGAATCTTAGATTTTTCTTTTACATAACGTGATTTTTCTACGTTAATAACAAAATGGTAACCTTTGATCTCTGTACCTTTCTTATCCTGCTGACGTCCAATAATCCAAATATTATCAGCTGAATAATAGATACCAGTACCACCAGAAACAATGGCTTTAGGGAATAATCCCATTTCCTGATAGGTATGATTGACAGCCAGCATTGGAATATCTTTCATAGCAAGATAAGGTGTACACATCCTAAACAAACCTTTTAGTGCTTTTGCACGTGACATATCTGCTACAGACTTTTCATTAATAGCATCTTCTAATTCTTTCTTTGATGCTACGTTACCAATCGAATCAATAACAATAATAACCTTATCATCACGTTCGATCTGTTCAAGCTGATTAATAATATCAAACTTTAGTTCTTCAACGTTTGTAATTGGTGTATGTAGTACACGATTAGTATCAATACCAAACTGTTGGAAGTATGATTGTGGTGAACCAAATTCTGAATCGTAGAATAAGATAATCGCATCATCATACTTTTTCAAATAAGCAGAAGCCATTAGTAATGCAAATGACGTCTTAAAGTGTTTGGATGGGCCAGCAAGAACTGTAAGTCCTGGTGTTAGCCCACCCTCTAAATCACCAGATAATGCAACGTTAATCATTGGTACATCAGTCGTGATCATATCCTTCTTATTAAAGAACTGTGAATCAGCCAACACAGATGTTGACTTGATCTTTGAGTTCTTTTTCAATTTATCCATAATGCTCATAATTAATCTCTTTCTTGATAACGATCATTCATTATACCACAGTTTTCTAAGATTGTAAACCTATCTGAAAACTGTTTTAAAGAATTCATTGCTTTTATTGCTTGTTTATTATTCTCACCATACGTACCATCTGTATTTGGTACCCTACCACCATATCCACCAATACGAAGATCATTTGAAATAATATTCTGTATGGTATGATAATCACCACCAAATTCTCTAACAGTATCATATAATTGTGAAAAGAATACAGATTTCATTACCATAATTGATCCAATAGCTTGTTCAATAAAACATGCTTCAACTGGACTAACATGATGATAATGTCCACAATTCATAGTAGAGAATCTATGATAAATTTCTGCAATTGCCATTGTACTACCTGGATTACCACCAAGGATTGAGAATGGTCTATTTAATCTAGTATCAATATCTTCTGAACGGAAGAAGAGATCTGGATTATAAACTACTTTTTTATTCTTACAGGATCTTTCTACTAATGACATAGGTAATGATGTTTTAATAACCATACCGGAATTTGTTTTACCAGAAAGTTGTAATAGACAATCTTCTAGTTCTGCGGCATCAACTATACCTTCATCAGTCTCTTTTACTTCATTACAGAGAAATGTAATATTTGGTTCAAATTCAATTAAGTCCTCAAGATGTTTATTGATATTATCAACTATCATTACATCATTTCTTGGTTTATATTTGAAGGCATGTTCTAAAGACTTAGCAGTTGTATTAGTACCAATAATACCAATCTGAAAATATTCTGCGTCCAGATCCTTCTTTTCTACTTCAAATGTTTCTTCGTTCATTTAATAAATTCCCATTCTACACCAGCTTCTTTAAATAGCTGTTCTGTTAGTTTCCATGATTCTTTCCAACGATCGTTAATCTCACCATGTATAACGACTCGTTTAATACCTACTTGAATTAATCCCTTTGCACAATCAGAACAAACTGGTAATCCATAAACATACATTGTTGCACCATCAAGTGATACACCATTATATGTAGCATTAAAGATAGCATTCGCTTCTGCATGAACTACCATCTTATATTTTAATTCTCTATCATAATATCTTGTCAGACTATCATCTACACCACGTGGAAATCCATTATAGCCTGTACATAAAACTTGACCCTTACCACTTACAGCAACAGCACCAATCTTACTTGAAGGATCTTTCGACCAGCCTGCTGTAGTCTTAGCAAGCTGCATATATCTACTATCCCACTTGGAGTTGTCTGAAGAGGGAGTCGTTGGTTGCTCTTTTGGCTGTTGGCGAGTCATGGATTTCTTTAGTCTTGAGAGGATGTTTATCACGATCAATAATCTCCTGTGGAACAATATTCCTAAAGGTTTCTTTTAATACCTTCTTTTCACCGTCTCTTAATATGTATGGTGTTTTCAAAGCATGCTTTACAATATAAGGAGCGAGGAAAGGTGCACGAAGTTCAATTGTATATTTCATCATAGTACGATCTAACTTCGGAAGGTGATAATATGGTAACTCACAGAATATATCTGAGTGTTGGCTATCATATTCTTTTGCACGTCGGTAACCACCGAATAATTCATCAGCACCATCACCAGTCAACACTGCATAGAATCCTAACTCACGTAGCTTTCTAGCCATAGCAATTTGGGGTTTAACAGATCCAAGGTCGACTGGTGATTGGTGAATACGGACTGCGTCAAGATCACTGACTTCATCAAGAGTGACGTCGACGAGGGAGGAGGAGACTAAATGTGCGAAGTCTTTCTCATGATTATCTACGTGGATCGCGGTAACATCACGACCAAGTTCTTTCAGCAGTCCGTAGATGATACTGGAATCAAGACCACCTGAGAGAAGAATAGAAACTTCTCTCTGACCACCAAGACGCGCGGAGACAGAACGCTTCATATCTTGGTATAGGTCTCCATACTCAACTTTGTCCCAATTCCAGTAACTGTGTACCTGGCCTTTATGTACATAACAACCAGGTGGAACTTGTTTGATCTCATTGTACGGTGTACGTGGATCAGGGGAGTAACCCCATTTCATTGTATTTGACATAAACGTTTCATCAATAGTAACTTTGCCAAATAGTTTTAGTACATCTATTTCAGAAGCCATAGCTTCCATATCAGTACGATAATAAAGTGGTTTGATAGCAAGATGATCTGTAATACCAAATAGATGTCCATCAAGTAATGTTACATATGTCCAGAAACCATCGAACTCATGGAAGAAGTCTGTACCATGATCATGTAATCCATAATGTACATATTCACCATCAGTATCAAATATTGCTGAGTCATAGTTGAATACTTCACCAACAAATAATCCTGGTACACCAATCTTACCTATAGGTTGTATTGCTATCTTTGGATCTAAGTTAACAAATGGTAAAGCAATATGACCAAATTCATATCCATCATAATGCTTTGCACCAATATAATCTTCTAATCCTCTATAACCAATAGATCGGATAACAGAATAAGGATTCCTATCATCTTTATAAGCTACAAAACCACACATTATTCTACTCCAATCAATTTACCTAGTGCATAACGATCATTCTTAAAACAGTGTAATGAGGTAGAACTAAAGTGTAGGTAACCCATTTTACAGGTGAGACCACTTTGCTCAATTAACCATAATCCTAATCTGTTTGCGAAATATAGATCATTATGTAAATGTCTAACTACATCACATGAACGCATATGATAAGAACAATGTAGTTCATCACCACGTTCCATAAAATGCCAACCAAAGGAACATGGTACACGTTCACCTTTGTTAGCTGCAACAATATCCTCGGGAAACCACATAGGGATATAACATTGACGAGTAGTAGGATCTTTCTTTAAAAGCTCTACTGCATCACCAAGATTACCAGTCTTAAACCTGATACCATCCATACTTGGTGCCCACATACGTTCAGGGTACGAGTGACTGAAAGCCTGACCAGACAAATACTGATCAGTATCTTTCAGCCACATCGTATGTGAAGGTGGTGGATTAAGTGGTTCACCACCAACACGTTCTGCAAAGTGGACATCTGCCCACGGTTGCGTGGCATTACAAAGATCGGATGCTTCTTGCGGATCATCACTCATCTTTGCTGTCAGATCAGCATGTAGTACCTCTAAAAAAACAGGAGGAGACTCGGTACCCTGCCACGATGCTGTCTGTATTTCATATCCCTGATGATATAATAGGTGACGTAACTTATATAAGCCTTCACCCAGATTTCTTCCTGCTACTTTGTTCATTAGCTACTCTCTGTCTCAGATCGCTAGATGAGAACCTGTGGTTCCGTTCGTTATAGTAAATCTCGATACCAAGCATAGTACATTCTGATTTACCGGTGTAATCTTTTGTACGATACTCTTCACCGATGATACGTACATCAATCGGATACATTTGTATAATATCCAATAAGTCTGCTTCACTTTGATATGGTATAATCTCATCAACATATCCTACAGCATGTAATTGTGTGTAACGTTCAACAAGTGTTTGTATCGGTTTATTCTTTTCTATTCTATCATAACTTGGGTCCACTTGTAAACCACAAATTAGATAATCACATACACTTTTTGCTTCTCTTAACATAGAAATATGACCTGCATGCAGCAAGTCAAATGTAGATGCTGTAAATCCTATTTTCATACGTTCCATTCCGTTTGTTCTTCAACTGCATGTTGACTACATTGAACATAATCACGATCTTCTTCAGATAATATAGACCAAAATTTACTAACAGAAGAAATATGTTCACTAACTACTTCAGGACGTCTAAGATGATAATTTCTTTCCATCCACATCTGAAGTATATCCATTCGTTGATTAACTTTTTCTCGTAACTCCGACATTATTTTTCCCACTTATAAAAGATATGATCACCAATTTGTGTCATCTTTGTTTTAGTTTCAGCCCATTCTGGCTTTACATATGTTGCATGATAATGTGTAGATCCGAATGTATTATCACCAAACCAACCTGAAGATATACGAAGAGTAGTTGTACGGATATGTTCATATAACGCATAATCTTCATCAGGTATAATATCTGATTTACCATCACAATACCATGAGAATTGACAACGATGACGTACTGGATAATATTTTGTAGGATCTGTCCATGATCTCTGTGTTGGTCCCTGCTTTACTACTTCACATATTGTATCCGGATAACGTGGATCATTTACTCTATTCATAGTAACATTACCAACTGCAACCATACCTGCAAAAGATTGATTACGTGCTTCCCAGTATATATTATCTGCTAAACATTTCATTTCATCATTGAAGTCATATTCCTGTGCAGAAACATTAAAAGAGAATAAAACAAATCCAGCAATTAAAATCTTACGTAACATTATCTAATCCTTACCTTACGAAGGGATCTAAGTCCACCTTTTACACGTTCAGGATATTCACCCAAATAACTACCAGCTTCAAGATCAGACTTAGTGATTAAATCTTTATGCCAGTGTGTAATATTATCCCATTCTTTTAGTAATTTTTGGGATAGGTTATCAAAGAAACTATCAGAGAAGATTGGATCATCTTCCTGATAATAAGCATATGCACCCATAAGATAGAATGGAACAGTCATATTCACATTCTCAGAGATCTTATGTGATGCATATCTTTCCCAACTATATGTTGTCATAATGTTTAGCCCATGCTGAACCAGTAGTACGAAGACCTTCAGATGCTAGAAGCTGGTTGTACATAATACGAACAATTTCATTCTTATTCGGTGCAACCTGCAAATCATAGATTACTCTGTTCTTTGCAGTCTTCTGATTGATGGTACGTGCGTTCCTTTTTTCAATAATGGAAATAGCGTATGCACGGGCGGAATCTTCTGATAAGCTTTGAAGACGATCAATTGCTGAAGTGTCCATTATAGTACCCCCTGGAAATATGCATTGAGTTCAGAACGAATTTCATCGAACTGCTGAACAGCTCTTTGCTGAAGCAGACGATCATCGAAGTAGAATTTAGTCATCATAACAAATTCTTCACGAGGTGCATTATAATGTTCCTGAGCGAATTCGTCTGCTTTGATTACGTAGTTTTTAAGTTTACCCATAATATAGTGTCTCCATTTCCTATTGTTACTATACTACTATACCGCTTTTCTTTTTATTTGTAAACCCCTTTTTTGACCCTTTTTTGAAAAAAGTTTCTAATGAAAACAATGACTTATGATTTTTTTATAAACTATGTAAAAATTTTCTATCATCTTCCAAAGATTGCCACCATTCCCATTCTTTTTTCCAATCAAAGGAAGCTGGCATATATTGTTCCATAGGTCCAACCCATTTATACGTACCATAGAGTTCGTAATTTTCTCTACCATTCATTTGGAAAATAAAGACCCAATCAGATTCTAAATAACGTCTTGGATCTGCTTTCAGTTCTGATAGTTGTTGTAAAGTTTCAGCAACCTTATTAGGATTCCTTACCTTTACCTCTACACTTACACCTGAAGGTGAAATAACATCATGATATTTACGAGGATCATCAGTAAACTTACCTTTTTCTTTTAAGAAGTTTTCAGCAGGTTTACCTATAGAAACCATATCATAAACATTCTGCCATTCTCTCTGACCATTTGGATCCCAGATTTCATTAGCTTCAATTGTTATATCTTTTTCTAATTGATCCAGATCAAGATCCTTTACGTTAAATTTCACTGCCTAACACTCCTGTGGATAAAGATAGCTACCATCTGAATCTAATCTAATCTCAAAATCTGATATAAGTTCAGTTTTCATTTCACCAATAGATTCTCGTACAATATCATTATGATTAAATTCTGCCCAGTATAGTTCATAAGCTACACCTGACTCTAAACATTCGAACTGATGATATAGACCAGGCTTTACCTTTGTATATTGTCCAGGACCAACAATAGTTTCATCTATAAGATCATAGTCACGTTGCCATACACGTACTAACATCTTACCAGACTCTACATAGAATCCATTCCATTTATAACGATGTAGATGTTTAGAACATACACCACCAGCTTCCATTTCAATACGATGAAATTCTAATGCACCATTAGCTTCAATGAGCTCTGTTGTGCCCCATACTTTTCCTGCTTTCATCTCTGAATCGCCTCTGCAATTTTATCTCGTAGTTCATTACGTTCATGTGTAAGAACATTAATAGCTGTATGGATATGTCCTGTATCATGAGGTTGTATCTGTTCTTTAAGATCCTCAATGATTTCATCAAGAGCTTCCAGCTTTGTCATAAGATTCATTTTCATTTTAACAGTTCCTATAAGCATATTCCAAAGCACGATCTGCTTCAGTTTCCAATGGACGATTTTCGTACCAGTTACCAGTCTCGACGTCCAGTTCACGACATAGTTCTGCAATCTGTGTTGCAGTAATAGGATATTCACGCTTAATAGCGTTTGCTGCAGTTGCTACCATAATCTGGTACATTTTATGATACCAACCAGTTCCTGTAATAGCTCTATACTCTAATGCAAGTTTCTTAGGGAAGAATGGACAATCAGAATAACCAGTCCAAGTTATATCGCTAAATTGTGATTCTAATACTGATTTACGATGATTAACTACTGCGTCTGCAAGTTCAGAAGGTAGTCGATCGAGAAACGTACCACCACTCTTACCCCTATCAACGTATGGATGTTTAACAAGTAATTCTTCTACGTCAATAATATTACCTGTATTCAAAAAGATAAAGTTGTTTGCATTTTTATATTTGGCAGGAATATAGTACATCCTACTAAGATCTTTGGTTTGTGCATCTGATAAGTCACCAATCTCTGTGTTTAATGCAAACCAGAAATGTGGTATTTCTTCTGCCTGCACATCACGTGAGAGTGGGAAGACTAGACGAAACTTAGGTTGTTCTACTGTGCTACTTGCAGTAGAATAACATACCCATGCGTAGTCTCCTAATCTTTCTAATAAACTATCTCTTAATTCTGTATAAGGATCCCCGCTAATCGGATAGTCATCAACATCAACAGCAGCCCAAGCTGCCCAATGAGATACGTTCTTGTTAGCTCGTGTAGTCCCATCTTGATAGACAGCCGGTGAAATAAGTTCTGCATCTTTTTTACCTTCCTTTTCCACATCTGCTAATTTATATAATAGGTCAACATACTTCTCCCAACTATCGAAGTACATCTTCCTATGTGTCTTGTTATCGAACTGGCTCTTAAAGAGCGTTAGGGAAATACCCTGTGTTGTCATCATGATCTGGTCCTGTCCATCCCTCAGGTTTAATCAAATCGGGAAGACCAAGCGGGTTAGGACGTTCTTTCTTAACACCTGGTTGCTTAGCCATATTTGCATTATGTACGGTATTCCAAGCTGTCTGTGAATCAACACCAAAAGCGTCTAGTGTTCCAATAGCAACAACACAAAGATCAATTAGTCCATCTACGATTTCCTGTGGATCTTTATTATCAATTGCATTTTGTGTTTCGTTTAGTTCTTCACGTAGGAAGTTCATACGAAACTCTAGGAACTTAGCCAGCTTTTCTTTATCGTTGATGTTATTCATGATCCACTCATGAACACCAAACTTGAAATGCATATCCCAAATATCTTCATGCCAATTTTTCATAATACTATTATACCTCATTTTAAATTATTTGTAAACCCCCTAATCACTATCTTTTTGCTCTAGGAGTCGTTCTCGTATGTCAACAACTTTTTCCTGTTCGATAATATCAATAATCAAATTTGTTAGGTCTATTTCTTTTTTTACAAAGAACATTTTACGTTGCAACTCTTCAAGTTGTTTGTTATAATATTCTAGTTCTTTTTCTTTTCTAACTTTTGTTTCAATTATCTCGTGTAGAAGAATTATTCTTTTTTCTGTCATCCGAAAATATCATCCATAGTTATCTGTTCTTCTGCCTGCCATCCAATAGCTTCTAGAATTGGTTCAAGGGGTTCGAGAAACGATTTCTCAAACTGTTTGTTGTAGTCAATGTACTTATCCAAACCAAATTCCGTTGGTAGGTAATCAGGGAATGCAATAACGTTTTCCCTGATAGGATTAGGGATAACCATATAAGACCACTTGATCTTGTTACCCTTTTTGATCTCTTCGTAGTTCTTCAGACTATGATGCTGTAACAAGTTATTATATAGTAGTGACCCACGTACGTGTATGGGTGTACCCTTTTTGTAAATGATTTTTGTATCTGACCACTTATCTAAGTCTGTAACCCCACGTGGGAATGCTGCTTCTTCTGGACGAAGTGATCTGAATTCCTTTTTAAAGTTTTGAATAAACTTCTGTGTAGCATCCTTATCACCAGCAATCATTAACTTGAAGACCTCTTTGAACTTATCCCTACAGACCTGAGGGGTTGAAGATTTAATAGCTTCAATACCCATAATCTTCATTTTTGGTTCAGCATACTGAACCCCTTCAGAGTTATGTACGTTTAGGATATAACGTTTCTTTGCCTGCCATATACCACGATCAGCAATAACTTCACGTTCCATAACCATTCGATTCGTATAGGCTGAGGTAATCTTAGCCAGATCATCCATAGACTTTTCAAACATAGGATTGAAATGTTCTTCACATACTTTTGATAGGAACTGAACTGGATCTGCAGGCTGGAACTTTTCTACAAACTTTGAGAAGTTTACATATACAGAATCTGTATCAATTGCAATAACATAATCTTCGTCAGTACCAAGAAGTTTGTTTAGTTCTTTATTAACTGCACGTTCACACCATTTAATAACAAACTGGCCATGTAGTGTAATACCTTCTGCAATTCGTAGATCGAAGTAACGATAGTATTTGTTACCAAGTGCACCAAACAAACTGTTAAGTAGAATCTTAATAGCCATCTGTTTGTTTTCGAGCTGACTAATCTCACGTTCTAACTCTTTTGTTTTTTCCTTTTGATACTTACGTTGTGCAGCAAGCATAGCCTGCTTGGTAGTCTTACGTTCATCGTAGTACTTGACAATAATCTCTGGCATAACACCCTGACGATTGTGGGAGTAAACTGAACCATTTGCAGCAACTGAAACACCCATTGTATTAGGTGGATTTTCTTCCATATCCTCTGGTGTTATCCGAGGGGGAAGCATTGTATCCCGAACCAATGTCTCTGGTGACATATTATTCTGTACAATGATATTAGGATATAGTGAGTTCAGATCAAAGCTAACTACCCATTCATGCATACCAATCTGTGGTTCTTTTACATAACCACCAGCAAACTTTACTGAAATCTCTGATGCTTTTGATCGATCCATAGTTGGTACTACAATCTTTTTCTTATTCAGTTCACGATATACAATAGAATCCCAGATAGATGTAGTACCAAATACATCTGTGAGATTAACCCCAGCTTTATATGCAAGAGTCATAGCAAGTTCGATCAGACCCATCTTTTCATCAATACGTTCTACAAGTTCAACGTCCTTAATATTATAATCAATGTATAGCTGATGATTTTCATTGTACAGATTACGTAGTGAACCAAACTCTTCATAAGATAGTTTCTTTTCACCAAGTACCACATTAGCAATATGATTTAGTGCATATGATTCTTGTGTACCATAACTATAACCAAACTTAGTAAACAGATCATAATAATCTAGAGCGTTAATACCAAGGATCATGTACGAATCCATATTCTTGTTCTTGAACTGAACTTTTTTCTCCCGAACATGACCCCAAGGTGATAGAGATTTAACAGCTTCTTCTGAACCAATACGGAGAATACGATTGATGATGTACGGTATATCAAAGAACCGGATGTTCCAGCCAGTGATAATATCTGGATAGTCATCCTTCCACCACTTAAGGAAACGTACAAGTAATTCTGTTTCGGATTCACACTTGACGTACTTGATCATGAGATGGTTGTGCGGGGAAGCTGATGGATCGTAATCTTTTAGACCCCAGACATGATACATACCAGACCGTGACGACTTAGCAGTAATAGCTGTGATGGGATGAAGTGCGTCTTCTGGGTAAGGGAAACCATCCTCGGAGTGAACCTCAATATCAAGATTAACTACGTTGACATGACCTTTATTGAATTTGATTTCATTAGGAAACTTTTCAGCAAGGAACTGGAATACTGCACGATCCATTCCAAAGTATTGAAACCCTTCTACACCTTCATACTTTTTGATGAAGTCACGCATATCAGATGGTGAGTTAAATTGTAACGGTGCTACTGGATCACCATCCATTGTCTTCCATTCTGAAGTTTCCTGAGGATCAGGCAGGAATAATGTAGGTTTAAATTCATATCTTCCAGTAATAGGTTTACCAGAGGCATTGTATCCACGATATACAATACGATTCATATAGACGTCAACTGATGTATAAAAGCTCAATGCAATTCTCCCATGATGTAGATATTATTATACCGTAGAATAGGATTAAAGTAAACCCTAATTTTTGAATAGACCAATAATACCAGGAGATCTACGACCACGATGCTCGGCAGTATAATAAAAATATTGTGGATCATGTTTCAGGTCAAATATAGAATGTGCTTTACATGCTTTTCTTACATCAGGTAATTCAACATTATCCATTAGGATAAACCTAGGATTTAATTTTTTAGCCATGAATATATCGTCCCATGGCTTTGGACTAATATGATTACCATCAATATAAACTAGATCATATGTATCATCTTCTGATATCTGTTTATTAAATTGTCCTGATCCACAATGTATAAATTCTACTTTATCACCATATTTTTCTTTTAGTGCTGCACCAGCTTTCACTGAAAAGGGATTAGGATCAATAGTAGTTATTTTTTCTAAATAAGGAAATAATTCTAAAAATATAGTTGCAGAATAACCTGCAAATGTTCCTATTTCTAATACTGTTTTAATTTTATGATTTGACCCAATTTGATGAAACCAGTCTAATAGATCAGGATTTTCATAAGGAAGATAACCCCAACCCTGTTTTCCTAAATTTGGATCATGTTGGTTTTCATCTGGTACTGGTAAAAATGATACGTCAATTTGTGTCCACATTATAAACTCCGATAAAAAAGGAAGACAGTTTCCCGTCTCCCTTTATATATGTTAAGAAATAAAATCCACTTCTTCGTCAGTATAAGGCCACATTAGAATAAATTTACCTTTCCAAGTGCAAGATTTTTCTGTCTTTGCTCAAGATCATAACGATCTGTAGCTTGGGCAAGATATCTTTCAGTTGGTGTCATGTTAATCATTCTAAGCCAGTCTTTGAACCACTTACTCATATCCAAATTCCCTTCTAATTTTTTCAAGAGATTTTGAATTAAGTTCATGTGTAAGTGATTCAACAGTGTGTCCTGGATATTCATGAATCATCTGACCAGCGATGTATGCATTTGCTTTAGTCTGACGAGACAGAATCCATCCGATCATTACACCTCGAAGAATGTTTTTAAATACTCTCCAAAATCCGTTAAGCAGACTCTGTGAGTAGTTCAGCGCTATTGTTGTCATTTTTTACCTCGTTGTTTCCAAT
>Ga0070749_10000759_pt1 | contig 21651 bp, 19 predicted proteins | sample VirMetDEL_Nov_18_FD_75180 | JGI IMG/M metagenome (GOLD analysis project Ga0070749, IMG submission 75180) | Aqueous microbial communities from the Delaware River and Bay under freshwater to marine salinity gradient to study organic matter... | ecosystem: Environmental > Aquatic > Marine >...
CAAGAAAGTTTGAACCGCGATTACCGCGAACTACAAACAAAGAAAGCGTCCATACTCAGGGAGATGAAAGGTACTAGAGAGCAAAGAATTAAAAGGTTGGAAGATAGCAAACAGAGCTTTACATCGTGGGTGGCTATGCTAATGCAAGACCCCGACACACTAAAGCGTTATGGTATTGAAATGGAGAAGATGAGACTCGCTATGATGAAAGAAAAGGAACGCTTGGGCGCGTTCCATAAATATGAGGACGGGCAAATTGATCAACCATTTTTAACTCCAGATACGGTTGAAGATTAACATGTTTGCATTTAAGTATGATAATTTTTCTATAATTGCTAATAATCAAGCTTTGGTAGATTTTTCTTCCGTATTAGAAAATTGTAAAAATACGAATGTTATTCACATCAATAGGGCCATACATATAAATAAATTCAAAACATGTAACAATTTTTTGGCTCTTCACAGTTGGCAAAAAAGCAAATTTATAGGTTATGACTGTAATAAATCTAGAAGCAATTTGTTCGATGGGATATTTTTTATTTTAAAACCGGGTCAAACCACTCAAGATAGACCATATGAGGATTTTCAAAAATATATAGATGAATTTCCACATAAAAATAAAACAATAATACATATTGGGGCATCAGTTTCTAAAAATTTACTTCGTGGTGGTCAACCATCAGCGGGCTTTAATGTTGCTTATTATCTTCACGACCTTTATAAAAACGCTCAAATTAATCTTATTGGTTTTTCTGGGCATCATAAATTACCAAATGGAAAAATGGCATTAGATGGACACCCAGTTTCTAAAGAACAATTATGGTATAAATCACAATCTAAAATAGCTTTATATTTAAATAATCCACCATGTAGTGAACTATTTGATTATCCTTGCGCAATGTGTAATGCTCAAAATTTTAATGATTCCAAATCAATGTGTACTATTTCACAATCCCCAATCGGGCAATATAAAATGAAAAAATGGTCTAAAATAGAAGATGATAAGTATAGCTGGTTGTATAAAAATAATTATCCAATTGGTCAACCAATGAGGGTTGTAAAAAAATTTAATTTAGACAAAAATCTTTCATGTATTGATCTTGGTTGTGGAAGAGCTTCACTAAGTACACACTTTACAAACTATACTGGAGTAGATGTTTCTGAATATATAATAGAGTTCAACAAACTTAACCGTAGTGGTAAATATATACATGCATCTCTTGACGATTTAAGCCCCATAGATGATTTTTATGATGTAGCTATTTGTTCAGATGTGATGGAGCATCTTCCGCCAGATCAAATAAAAAATGTTCTTAAGTCAATTTCTAGCTTATCAGTGAAGGATTTCTATTTTGTAATTTCGACTAGAAAATCCTTTATACTCGACAAAGAAAAGAAAAATTTACACCTATCTGTGTTTAGTGCTTCTGTATGGAGAAATATGTTTTTAGAATTTTTTAAAATTACTAACGAAGATATATCGCCCACGCAATATACATTAAAATGTCAAACAAAGTAATGCTATGAACAAACAAGGTAAAATTTGGGGCGAAACATGTGAGATTTTTTCTCGTAATAATGTTTCTGTAAATAGAATTAGTGTAAATAAGGGGTCGTGTTGTTCCAAACATAAACATGTTAGTAAATACAATATATTTTTTGTAGAATCTGGAAAAATTAAAGTTCAAGAATGGAAAAAGGACTATAACTTAGTAGACGAAACAATTTTATTACCTGGGGAAAGTTGTTGTGTACCCCCCGACAATTTTCATAAATTCATTGGGTTAGAAGATAGCATAGTTTATGAAATATATTTTGTCAAACTGCTAGACAACGATATTATTAGAGAGGATGTTGGAAGTCAATCATGAGGAGCGAAAATGGATAGATTAGATATACTTAATACGATAATTAAACGTCACAACTTTCAATCGTATCTAGAAATTGGAGTTTTTGGAGGCTACACTTTTAACAATATTTTGTGCCAACACAAGGTAGGAGTCGATCCAGATAAAAATTCTGCGGCAAATATATTTTTAACTTCCGACGAATTTTTTGAACAAAATCAAGAAACTTTCGATTTAATTTTCATAGATGGGCTTCATCATGCAGATCAAGTCAAAAAAGATATAGAAAATTCATTGAAAGTTTTAAATAACGGGGGCTTTATAGTTTGTCATGATATGAATCCGCACTCAGAAATTATACAAAGAGTCCCAAGACAAAGCTCTGAATGGACCGGCGATTGCTGGAAGGCATGGGTTCAATTGAGAGCATCTCGCGATGATTTGAGTATGCAAGTTATTGACAGAGATTACGGATGCGGTGTCATATTTCGCGGACAACAAGAGTTAATAAATATTGACTGCGAATTGTCCTACGAAAATTTAGACAAAAATAGAAAGTATTGGTTAAATTTGATTACTATGCAGCAATTTCTTGATATTTTTCTAAGGAACTAAATTCATGAAACCATTATTGATTTGCATCGCCCATCATATAACAAATAATGAACGCAATCAATATCTTGAGACTGTTATTAATAATATTCTAGATACATATCCAAAATCAACAGATATTATTATTGATGTAAATAAGCAGGGTTTTTCATTAAATAAAACTTATTCAAATATTAGAATAGTTCCTCATCCAAATCTAGCTCACCCATTTGACCTTACTTGGTGTCATAGGCAGCATTTCCTTAATCACATTAATGACTATGAATGGGTTTCTTATATCGAAGATGATATCTTAATTCCTTATTCTAATTTTTGTTTCTATCAATCACAATTTACTAAATTATGGCCGAACTATGTTCCCGGTTTTGTTCGTATCGAGCGATACAATAATCAAGAATATATAGTGGATGTTACGCAAAAAAATGCCCATCGTCACATACATTGTAATAATGAAGTTTATGTTTCATTTAGTCAACCCTATCATGCAACATGGTCACTTCCGACTAATGTTTTAGCTACCTGTGACACTCAGCAATTTTTGACTATGCATCCCAACATATCGATGCGCAGAGAATGGGGCGCTTCTTACGTAATTTGGACAATGAATAAGCAATCTTTGATAAATGTGATCAACGATAAAATCAATCCACTATGCCATATTTATCATTTAGCAAATAATTATGCTTCTTGTTCCGGCACTCCGTATGGCAAGATAGAAATCGATAGTGTCATTAAGTAACTGAGGTAAAAAGGCACATTTACTTAATATAGATTCTACGTTATAACTAATTTCAGTAATCATTAAAAGGAGGTTATAAATGAACAAATTATCCGAAATAGTAACATTTGCTAATAGTGACGATACAAAGCTTAACCAAAAAGCTTTGACTCTTGAGGGAATGTCTAGTAAAAAGGTCAGAAATCTACTTAATAAGTGTGTTTCATATCCAAATTCTAAATATCTAGAAATTGGTGTATGGAATGGATCTACTTTATATTCGGCATTGTGTGGAAATAATCCAGAATACGTCGTTGCTATTGACAATTTTTCTGAATTTGGTGGTCAAAAAGAAAAATTTTTAAACAATATGTCAGATATAAATGTTCCATTTAAATTTATAGATCAAGATTGTTTTAGTGTTGATAAGTCGCAATTTAAAAATAAGTTCAATGTATATTTTTATGATGGCAGACATCAAGCTATAGATCAAGAAATGGCTTTGACATATTATTATGATTCTATGGAAGACACGTTTCTTTATATATGCGATGATTATAACTGGCACCACGTACAGATCGGTACAAAGAATGGTGTTGAAAAATGCAATCTGAAGATTTTAGAAGAGAAAACGCTTTTGTGCGGCAAAAATGGAGATACTGATAGTTGGTGGAATGGAATATGGATAGCTTTATTACAGAAATAGGAAACAAGATGAAAACCGCAATAATATTCGGAATAACAGGACAAGATGGTAGTCACTTAGCAGATCTCTTGCTAGATAAAGGTTACGAAGTAACGGGCGTGAGAAGACGTTCAAGCACAGATAATACATCCAAAATAGAACATATATTAAATGAACCCAGATTCAAGTTGGTTGAAGGCGATATCACAGATCCGTATAGCATATCAAATATACTTAAAGATAACGTACAGGTAGATGAAATCTATAACTTAGCTGCTCAATCGCACGTAGGAACCTCTTTTAAGCAACCAGCTTTAACTTGGGATGTGACCGGTAAGGGCTGTATTAATATATTGCAAACAATTGTAGATTTAGGAATGTTTGGTACTAGGTTCTACCAAGCATCGTCTAGCGAAATGTTTGGAAGCTCTTTTACAGTTGGAGAACATGGAGAAAAGTATCAAGACGAAAATACTAAATTTCTACCGCAATCACCCTATGCTATAGCCAAGTGCGCCGCACATTATGCTGTTAGACTATTCAGAGAAGCTTACGACCTTCATGCTAGTTGTGGAATATTATTTAATCACGAAGGCCCAAGGCGCGGTGATAATTTTGTTACAAAGAAGATCACAAACTGGATAGTTAACTTTAAATTATGGCTAGATAATAATGCCCTTAATGTAGATGATTTGATATCAGATGGAGATCTCATATATTCAAAGTCTCTCCTTCAAAATATACCTAAATTAAGATTGGGAAATTTGGATGCTTATAGGGATTGGGGGTATGCTGGAGATTATGTAGAAGCCATGTGGATTATGCTACAGCAAGAAACACCAGATGATTATGTAATATGTACTGGAAATACGTATAGTATTAGAGACTTTTTAGATAAAGCATTTCATTATATTAATTGTCCTAGCTGGGATAATTATGTTGTTGTAGACCCAGAATTTTACAGACCGGCAGAGGTGGATTATTTACGTGGCAGTAACTCCAAAGCATTGAAGAAGCTTGGATGGAAACCAAAATATGATTTAGATATGTTAGTTTCTTTAATGATAGATTGTGGTTTAAATGATAAACTTTCGAATCATGCTAGATATATCTAATGTCTATATCGACATACGTCACCTAAAGCTTAAAAAATATAATTCACCATTTCCTACTATTTTTATTTCTGCCAAAGATCCAGATGATGCTTGTCACAAAGTTATCAATAACCTAATTAATATTATCATGAATCAAGATTCATCTATGGAAATGCGAGTTGCTTGTAGAAAAATAAGAAGAGAATCAAAAATAGACAAGATTTATATACTAAACTAAATGAAACGAAACTATAATGACCCCGCATACGCAGATTGGCGTAAAAAAATATTTCAAAGAGATAAAAAGTGTATGATGCCTGGATGTACTTCAAAAACGAAATTACAAGCACATCACATAAAAAGGTGGGCCGATGCATCCTCACTACGTTATGACATTTCTAATGGTATAACTCTATGTGCGGCTTGTCATAAGTCTATTAAAAATAAAGAGGGTCATTATGAATCACTTTTTAGGAGTATTATAGATGGCTTATAAAGTAGCTCCACCATTTACAGTTATTAAAGATACTCGCGAACAAGATGGCTATTTTTTTAGCGCATTTAACACTTGTGCCGGTATGGTTGAGTCCAAATTAGACACAGGTGACTATACCATACAAGGATTAGAAGATAAAATATGCGTGGAAAGAAAGGGTTGCGTAGAGGAGTTAGCCGTTAACTTAGGCTCTAAAAAGTACGCATTTTTAAATGAAATAGAGCGTATGAAACCCTTCCCACACAAGTTCATAGTTTTAGAATTTTCTCTTGAAGATTTGATAAAATTTCCAGAAGAAACCAGAATACCTATCAAAAACAAAGCATCGCTAAAAATAACCGGCAAGTATATGCTCAAATGTTTGATGGAATTTCAGTTATACGACAGTGTTCATATATGGTTTTGTGGAAACAAACACAATGCATTCTTAGCGATTAGTAGCCTATTCAAAAGAATAAACGAAATGTATACCATAGGGAGAAAAAAGTGATGGCAGAACCAGAACTACTAAAGGATTTTCACGACTATGGCGCAAATATTTCTACAAGAGAGATATTTCTTCATAATATTTATCATTCAGAAGATAATCAAAACCCCGGTGTTGAATATAGAATGTCTAATACATTTTTGAAAAATTTGAGAGCTTTAGAACTAAAAAGCGATCAACCAATTATAGTACATATGCAAAGTATAGGTGGTGAATGGTCAGACGGTATGGCTATATACGACGCTATTAGGATGTGTCGTTCATATGTTACGGTTATAGTTTATGCACAAGCATCCTCAATGAGTAGTATTATATTGCAAGCAGCGGACTATCGTGTAATGACGCCAAATGCGCATTTTATGAGTCACTATGGTTCTTCTGATATAAATACAGACTACTTAAGCGCTATGAATCAAGCAAATTATGAACGAGATATTTGCGATACTATGTTTGATATCTATGCTTCAAGATGTGCGAATGGTCTGTTTTTCTACGAGAAGTACGGTAAAAAGCCTAGCGAAAAACAAGTCAAGCAATACTTAATAAGAAAATTAAAATCTGGCGATTGGTACCTTAACGCGGAAGATACTGTTTATTATGGTTTTGCCGACGCGGTGTTGAAGGATTGGCATTTCACATCATGAGCAAATTGAAGACTATAGATGAAGCTTGGTTAGGGTTAGATTTTGTAGACACCGATCTTTTTAACCCAATGTCTATTCTGCAAACGGCAGAAGACGATTTTCATCTAAAGTTGACTTGGCTTATGAGTCGCCCAGAATATCTATCTTTTACTTGTAGCAAAATACTCAATACCCATCTCCTACCTTCTCAAGCATTAATTATTAGCGAATTGTGGAATAGAAAATTTCCATTATTAATAGCTAGTCGAGGATTTGGTAAATCGTTTCAATTAGCTCTCTATTCTATATTAAGGGCTATGATATTTCCTAAACGCAAAATAGTTGTAGTAGGCGCTGCTTTTAGACAAAGTAAAGTTGTTTTTGAATACATGGAAACAATATGGAGAAATTCTCCAATGTTGCGCGATATATGCAGTGGTAATAGCGGGCCAACTAGAGATGTTGACCGTTGTACGATGAGAATAAATGAAAGTACGATTACTTGTTTACCTCTTGGTGATGGTCAAAAAATTAGAGGTCAACGAGCAAATGATATTATTGCGGACGAATTTGCATCTATACCAAGAGATATATTTGAAAATGTTGTTGCCGGTTTCGCCGCAGTTAGCGCCGATCCCGTTCAAAATGTAAAAAGATTAGCTGCTCAAAAGAAAGCCAAAGAGCTTGGTGTAGAGATATTTGCTGAAGACACGCCTAAAGACCAAAAAGATAACCAGATCATCTTATCCGGTACCGCTTATTATGATTTTAACCATTTTGCAACATACTGGAAAAAATGGAAGTCTATCATACAGAGCAAAGGTAATCAAACAAAGTTAAAGGAAATATTTAATGGAGAAGATCCACCAGAAAATTTTGATTGGACTCAATATTCTATTATTAGAATACCATATGAACTATTACCACCTGGGTTTATGGACGCAGATCAAGTAGCAAGATCTAAGGCCACAGTACATGCCGGTATTTATCAAATGGAATATGGCGCCTGTTTCACCAGAGATAGCCAAGGGTTCTTTAAAAGGTCTTTAATAGAGTCATGCGTTGTTACTAAAGATAACGAAATTAAGGATTCTAAAAATAACATTATAAACTTTGAAGCCTCATTAATAGGTGACAAAAACAGAAAATATGTTTTTGGTGTTGACCCAGCTTCTGAAGTAGATAATTTCAGCATAGTTGTTTTAGAGATACATCCTGACCACAGAAGAATAGTTCATTGTTGGACCACCACAAGAGCAGAACATAAAGAAAAAATCAAAAAAGGATACGTAAACGAAACCGACTTCTATTCATACTGTGGTAGAAAAATTAGAGATCTAATGAATTTGTACCCATGCATACATATTGCTATAGATGCTCAAGGTGGCGGCGTTGCGGTTATGGAATCTTTGCATGATCAAGATAAAATTAAAGAAGGTGAATTACCACTTTGGCCCACGATAGATGACGATAAGCCAAAAGACACAGATGGCGAAAGAGGTTTGCATATTTTAGAAATGTGTCAATTCGCAAAATACGATTGGTTAGCGGAAGCAAATCATGGTATGAGAAAAGATTTTGAAGACAAAGTTCTTATATTCCCATTCTTTGATTCTATTTCTTTAGGTATGTCCAATATAGAGGATTCATACAAAAATAGGATGTATGACACACTAGAAGAATGTGTTATGGAAATTGAAGAATTAAAAGATGAACTTTCTATGATTCAGATGACTCAAACTAATAGTGGAAGAGATAGGTGGGATACACCAGAAGTTATTGTTGGTACTGGGAAGAAAAGTAAAATGCGCAAGGACCGTTACTCTGCATTGTTAATGGCTAATATGGCTGCTAGAGTTTTGCAGAGAACCCCAACTCAAGAAGAATACAATTTTTATGGTGGTTTTGCTACAGGTGGTCATTCCAACAAGAAGGCAGATGAGCGACTATATTCTGGACCTAGCTGGTTTAGTGATAACATGAAAGATGTGTATTAAAATATAGTAATCGGATTACAATCCAATTGATAACGAGGTAAAGATGACTGATAAAAATATGATATCGTGGTCAGATGATAATCCACAAAGCAAAGCTGATGCTTTGTCTCAATTTTCGGATAATGTGGACTCTTATGGTGGTTTCTCAAAGACTCAAGGAAGCACATACAGGCACTTTATTGATATAGAGCCAAATAGATCAGTTAAACCACAATTTACTCAATTGGATTACTATGCGTTTAGGCCACACGAAGCGGTGCCTACTCAACAGCGCCGCGCAATAAAAATGTGCATGGATGCATATGACAAGGTTGGTATTATTAGAAATGTAATCGACTTGATGGGTGATTTTGGTTGTCAAGGCATTCAAATTGTTCACCAAAATAAAAGTGTAGAAAAATTTTATCAGCAATGGTTTCGTAGTATAAATGGCAAAGAGAGATCAGAAAGATTTCTTAACAATTTATACAAAACCGGTAACGTGATTGCTTATCGCAGTTATGCTAAAGTTACACCAAAGCTTAATAAGTATATGAAGTCTTTAGCTAGTGATATTAAAGTAGAGGTTCCAAATTTTACCTCCAATATGATTCCTTGGCGATACAATTTCTTTAATCCGCTAACTGTTAAGATGAAGGATGGTCAACTCTCCATATTTATGGGTACACCGGCATACGCCATAAATCTAGGATCATTCTTTGATAAATTCACAGAAGGCGATGTACCAATTAATGTTTTAAATAGTCTACCGGAAAATGTCAAACAAGCTTTAAAAAGTGGTCAAAAAGAAGTCCCACTAGATAAAGATAGATTGTGCGTTTTTCATTATAAGAAAGACGATTGGCAGCAGTGGGCCAATCCAATGATTTATGCAATTTTAGACGATATCATCATGCTTGAAAAAATGCGTTTGGCTGACCTATCCGCTCTAGATGGTGCTATTTCTAATATAAGATTATGGACTCTTGGTAATCTAGATCATAAAATTTTGCCCAATAAAACAGCAATTAACAAGCTAAGAGATATTCTTGCTAGTAATGTTGGTGGAGGAACTATGGAATTAGTATGGGGTCCAGAACTATCATTCACAGAATCAAATAGTGAAGTATACAAATTCCTTGGTTCAGAAAAGTATTCAGCTGTTTTAAATAGTATATACGCTGGCCTTGGTGTGCCTCCAACCCTTACTGGTATGGCTACAAATGGCGGTGGATTCACCAATAACTTCATATCGTTAAAGACTTTGGTCGAGCGCCTACAATATGGCAGAGATCAACTTATAAGATTTTGGGAAAAAGAAATAGAAATCGTTAGACAGGCTATGGGTTTTAGAAATAAAGCTCATATACAGTTTGATCAAATGAGTCTTTCTGATGAAGCTTCCGAGAAGAATCTTCTTATACAATTGGCTGATAGAGATATTATTAGTCAAGAAACTCTACTTCAAAGATTCAAAGAAATTCCACAAATCGAAAAAATCAGACTACAGCGTGAGGTTAAGGATAGAGACAACGATAGAAATCCAAACAAGGCTGGTCCATACCATACGCCTCAACACAAAGAGAATTTGGAAAAAATAGCTCTTCAGAGTGGTAAAATATTACCTCAAGATTTAGGGCTGAAAACAAGTGTTCCTAAAGAAGTATTGGCACCAAAACCCGCATCTCCAGGTGGCGGTAATAATAATCAACCATCCCCACCTAATCAGAACGGTAGGCCACCTCTCTCAAAAGATCAAGATGTTCGCAAACAAAGAGTTGCAAAACCACGATCAAAACCGGGAGTTGCTGAATTATTTACTTGGGCAGATAAAGCTTGGCACGAAGTCGGAAGTATTGTCAAAGACGCATACCTAATGTCTCTTAATAAGAAAAATGTTAGACAGTTGACCAAGGCTGAGTTCAAAAATCTGCACAAAATTAAATTGGATGTTTTTACTAATTTACCCATTTGTGAAGATTTTACAAAAAGTGATGTGATACAAATATTAAAATCAAATCAATTAACTCCAAAATCATTTCTAGATAATCTAAATAATTCTAATATAACTATGGATAATTCAACCATAGAAGAATATGATAGATTCATAATCGCTAGATATGTTGAAGAAAACCTCTCTAGTTAGCGAAAATTTGCTTTTTGTGTATATTATCACTGAGAGGAAAAAATATGAAAGTATATGAACAAGAAATATTAGACGGCCTAGCCGACCAAGTTAAAGCGCAAGCTAGTATTGCTTATTGCGCACCCGCTGTTATTGTAAATAGTATCGATAACGATGTCACTTGGGATATTTCAAGAAACAGTATTGACAAGATCAAAGCATCTAGCAATCCAGATCAATTAGATTTATATTATCTAAAGTCTATTCTGGTTTCAACGGGCTGGAACAAAAATGATGATGTATTTGATCCAATGCAAACATGGTCGGCAAAAAATACGCCCGAAGACAAACAATTCAATTTTATGCATAATGAAAATGATATCATCGGTCACATAACTGGTAGTTACGTTGTTGACAGAAATGGTTCTAAAATTATCTCACAAGATATAGATAATCCTCCAGAAGATTTCGACATAGTAACAGAAGCTGTCCTATACAACAGTTGGACCGATCCAGATAACAGAGAAAGGATGAGAAAAATAATAGCAGAAATAGAAGAAGGTAAATGGTTCGTTTCTATGGAATGTCTATTTGCCGGTTTCGATTATGCTGTTATAGACAAAGAAGGAAAAGCTAAAACGGTAGCTCGTAGTGAAGAATCAGCATTTTTAACCAAACACTTAAAAGCTTATGGCGGCACTGGGGAATACGAAGGCTACAGAATTGGTAGATCTTTAAGAGACATTTCTTTTTCTGGCAAAGGTTTAGTTTCTAAGCCAGCCAATCCTAGAAGTGTTATACTTGATTCTAGCAAAGCTTTCTCTGTCCAAGAACTCGATAATAATGATTCTAACGTTTCCAAAGGAGATATTAACATGTCAGATATTAATCTAGAGAAGCAGTTAGCTGATCTACAGAATGAGCTAGCTTCTTCACAAGAAGAAACTAAGAACGCAAAGGCAGAAATTGAAACTGTAAGCACTGAGTTTACAGAAAAGGTTTCTGTTCTTGAGAACACAATCGCTGAAAAAGATTTAGCGTTACAGACTTCCGCAGAAAAGATTGCTTCATTAGAAGCCACTCTTGCTGAGAAAGAGCAGCAACTTAATGATCTTTCCACAGCTATGGATGAGATGAAGAAAGAGGAAAAGAATCGTATGCGTAAAGATAAGCTAGTCAAGGCTGGTTTTGAAGACGCTGAAGCAGAAGAATCTGTCAACCTTTATGATGCTCTTAGTGACGATGCTTTTGAAGCAGTAGTCGCCGCTATGAAAAAGAAGTGGGGCATGATGAAGGACAAGATGAAAGAAAAGGAAGAAAAGAAGGAAATGGCTTCAGAAACAGAGGTTGAATCAACCGAAGCTGCTGAAGAAGAAGTTTCCGAAGAACTTTTCGAAGAAGTAAATACAACAGAAGCCACACTTGTCGATGCTTCTGATGTGGAAGATGAGTTAGCTACAACTAGAGCAAGTGTAGCAGAGTGGCTTGAACAAAACGTCTTAAATAAGTGATAAAGGAGAATAAACTATGGCTCTAAAATCAGATAGATACGAAATTCAAACTGATATCAGTTTCTTTTACAATGAAGGTACTGCTACTCGCGGTGGTGTTGTTGTGCATGACACTGCCGGTTCTGGCGCTGCTATGGATCAAGGTGTAAATCTTGTGAAGTATACTACCAGTACAGCAAGTGCAGTTCCTGTTGGCATCCTTCTTAACGATGTTGTTAATAAGGATCTAACCAGAACTCACCTTAATCAGCATAAGGATGAAGTCCAGAAGGGTGGTAAGGTTACTGTACTCCGCAAGGGTTATGTTGTAACCAACAGTCTCGACGGCGATCCTGCTGCTGGTGATGCTGCTTATCCTAGCACTCTTAATGCTGGCAACATCAGTACGGTTGCTAGCGGTGTAATAATCGGCAGATTCCTCTCATCAAAGGATGAGGACGGTTATGCCAAAGTAGAAGTCAACCTTCCCTGAGTATAAACAAAATAAAGGAGAATCAAACATGCCAATTAATCAAAGACCTAGTGATGAATTTATCACTCTCCTACGAAAGTCAGGGGATGCTGATATCAATGTCGCTTCTGCTGCTCAAAGAGAGTTTGCAAAAGCTTTAGAACTCCCACTTCGTAAGGGTGTTCTTGTCGGTAACATTCTCGGTAATATCTTTGAGACTATTACTGTAGAACCCGGTTCAACAACCGAGTATCCTCTTGACCTTATTTCTCCCGGCCTAGAAGGTGAGCATGTTGCTTACACCAACCCTGGTCACGGTAGAATTCCAGAGCGTTCGGTTGAAGGCGATTATGTGATGATCCCAACCTATAGCATCACATCTTCGGTTGACTATCTTCTTCGCTATGCCCGCGAAGCCAGATGGGATATCGTTGGTCGCGCTATGCAGGTTATGGAAGCTGGTTTCGTAAAGAAGATGAACGACGATGGTTGGCACACAATTCTTGCCGCTGGCGTTGATCGTAACATTCTTGTTTATGATGCTGACGCAACCGCTGGCCTTTTCAGCAAGAGGCTCGTTTCACTTATGCAGACCGTTATGCGTCGTAATAGCGGTGGCAACAGTGCTTCGGTTGGTCGTGGCCGTCTTACAGATATGTATCTAAGCCCAGAAGCTTTAGAGGATATCCGTAATTGGGGTCTAGATCAAGTTGACGAAGTTACTCGTCGTGAAATCTACACCGCTTCTGAGGGTGGCGCTCCCATCACCAGAATCTTTGGTGTTAACCTTCATGATCTTGACGAACTAGGCGAAGGTCAGGAGTATCAGAACTTCTTTACAAGTGATCTTAGTGCTAGTCTAGAAGGAAGCGACCTAGAGCTTGTTGTTGGTCTTGATCAGTCATCCAACGATAGCTTTGTAATGCCCGTCAAGGAGCAACTCCAAGTTTTCGAAGACCCAACTTTACATCGTCAGCAACGCGCTGGCTACTATGGTTGGTCAGAGCTTGGTTTTGGTGTTCTAGATAACAGAAGAGTCATTCTTGGCTCATTCTAATCTAATATCAAATTAGTTGTTCGTGCAATTAAGCCGCTTCCATTAGTTTGGGAGCGGCTTTTTGTGTATAATATTCTAGATACATACTATGAGGACTCTAATCTTAGGAGAAAAATATGGCTGCTTTATCGGATTATTTGGAATCTGGACTGTTGAATCACATCTTTAGAGGGCAAGAATTCCCAAAACCATCTTCTATAGCGATTGCACTAACAAGTGGTGTACCTCTAGATTCTGATACTGGTGAAACTATACCAGAGCTTCCTTCTGGTATTCAAAAAGGGAATCTTTTTGTTTCCACAAATTATAGCAGAGTAGATTTAGGAAATCCAGAAAATAGTGGCAATGCATTTTGGAGCGCTGTTGGTGTAGACGATGTTACTCCGTTTCAAGTTTATGGAACTAGTAGAATAGGTGATTCTGCTGGCGCTAGTGGTTATTTTGCACCTTTATATCAAAATCAATTTACTGCATTCACAGTTGATCCAGTTTCTGTTTTAGAATTCGAATTCGACGAATTCCCAGGCATTATTCTATATGGACCAAAAAATGTAATTCAATCTGGCGTATCCACAAATCCAGGCTTTACTGATTATGAAGGTAATGGTTTCATAAAAAATAATAATCAAGTTGTTTTTGATACAGCACTTGAGGATTGGGGTTGGATTTCTGGAGTAGCTATTTTAGATACCTCTAATTATGCCTCCGGTAATCTTTTGATGTACTCTGCCCTGTCTAATCCGCGTTATGTATATGTTGGTGACAACATTAAATTCGACGTTAGATCCTTAGAAATCAATTTTCAATAAAGAAAGTAAACTAGAATGATCTTAAATAAAGACGTTCTGGTTAACAATATAGTTACAGAATTATCTGATAATTCTACTGGTCAAATATCTCCATACGATATTAGACATAATCTTATAGATATTATAGATTCTGTACATTTGTTAACCAAAGGTAAGCCTTTAGAAGGTTCAAATTTTAGTACCCCAGATACTAGAAGTACAAGCGTTGGTTTTGAATCTCTATCTAAAGTAAATCTAGCTGGTCATTTCAGTATAGATAATACGGCTATAGGTCATTCTGCCTTAAAGGGCAATTATCAAGGTATTAAAAATACAGCTGTAGGATCGCAATCTTTATTTTGTAATGTTTATGGTGAGAACAATGCTGGTTTTGGTTATGCTGCCTTGGCTGGCAATACGGTTGGTCACGGTAATGTTGGTTTAGGTAACTTTACTCTTCACAATAATAAAGGCGGTAATTTTAATATAGCCATAGGTCATGGCGCGGGTTATTATGCTAAAAATGTAAGCAACAAACTTTTTATAGCATCTCATAATGTAGATTCTACGTACATATGCGATAATCCTGACGGTATTGGTTTAAAGCCATTAGTATATGGTGATTTAGAAAATCTTAAGCTTGGCATAAGCGTTGATTCTCTGCACTCTGATGGCGTATTACAGGTTGGTGGAAATATTTCCCCATCTAATCATGACGCTCACAACCTTGGATCATCGGCTTATAGTTTTCATAATTTATATCTAAGTAGCGGAGTATATTTTGATTCCCAACTTTACCTTAAAAAGTTAGATAGTGCCAATTTACAATTACATGGCAATCTCTTACCCTTTACCCACGATACATATACTTTAGGTGATGTTGATAATTTATGGAATTTTGGATATTTTCATAACATATATGTTAGTGGTACAGCAAATATACATAGATTTAACGCTGTTGAAAGTTGTAATTACTTCTGTAAGACCATAAACTTAGCTAGTAGTGGTAGTGTAAGTTTGGATGGTGGCGGTCCAGTTTCGTTATATGATTATTCTGGTGAAGCAAGCCCCTTGGTATCTGATTGTGGATATTTGAATGATACAGAATTAACCGGCGCTGGTTTTGTTATACAATCAAGTGGCGATAACGCAGAAATAAGACAGTACGGTTTTACATTTGTTCCTTCCGGTAATCACTTAGAATGTAGACAATCAGAAGATGTTTATGCTAGCTCTTTTTGGAAAAGTGATATAAGTATTCATTTAGCTTCTGGTACCCATTTAGCAACAGATCGCGTTATATTTCCTTCGTCAATAAACATAGTAAATAATTCTGGCTGTTTCGGTATCTTTTCTAAAGAAGATGATTTGTTCTTTTCTAAAGAAGATATTCTATCATTAGATCCTCATCAGCACCCAAGTGGTTATTTAGCCGGTGTTGGTAGCATTAATTTTTATGCTGAATCTGGTATTTCTGATGATTATATTGTCAACTTTGCGTCTCCAGAATCTGGAGTTATAATACGTCAAAGATTTTTAAACGGTGTAAAGAATAAACGATCAGATATTCTAAACAATAATAAAGATATTCTGAACGGTTTTGAAATTCAGTATATAGATGATTCTAATTCTGTTACCTATGGACCAACTGCTGATCGCTTAGTCATAGGTTCATATAATAACACATCTAATCCGATAAACGCGCTCACTGTAATGAAAAGTGATGCAGATGAAGGTATCGTAGGAATCACAAATCTAACCCCCAATTCAGAATTTACTTTACCCGAAACATCGCTTAATATTAGATCGGCTAATAATGCTATAGGTAGATTCACGGCAGAAAACTATGGAGACACAATATCTGCCATACAGCTATTGGGAGAATCCAATTGTTTAGCTAGTGGACTAGAGATTGCTTATCTTAATGGCAGCGGCCTAGCTGATATAAGCATGTTTATTAATTATGAGAAAGAAGTGTTTTTTAGATTTTATGACAATAATACTGTTGGGTTATTTACATCAAGTGGCACAAAACCTACAGTAAATGACATGTTTACTATGGGTGATGAACACAACGATAATGCATTAATTAGCATGTATGAAAATAATGAAACGGTTGGCCCAAGGCAAAAACATGCTAAAATATATGTAAGAGAAAAAATTAGACCAAGACAGCAACACACTATCTATGTCACCGATGGTGAAGCCTATCTTCATGATTTGATAATTAATCCGCTAGATACTACGGAGGGTCGCGGTTTGTATACCGATCCTTCGGGAAATACATTTGGTGGTTTATATTGTCCAGATAATAGAGATGATCTTAGCAATACATTTAGAAATACTGCTATAGGTAGCGGAGCGATAGGTAATCTCATCAATGGAGATGACAATACTATTTTTGGCGCTAATGCTGGAAGCGGAATAACTGGCGGTAATAGAAATAGTATTTTCGGATCAATGAGTGCCAATTCTGTACGTAATGGTAATAACAATATCGTATTAGGATACAAGTCATTTATAGACTCCAGTTCTTCTGCTAGCTCTAATATAATTATAGGTAATCAAATAGGCTCTGGAATAGGTGATAGTTATAACTTCTTGGTTGGTGATAATGATAAAATATTATTAGAAGGTAAGATGGGGCCATACAATGTAGATAAATTCATAGCCATGCCGAGCGGTGGAAAATTTGGTTTATATGATAATAATAATGTTTATAGTTTATGGATAGAGCCAAAATCTATCACATTGACTGAAGATGATACTGGAGATAAATATCCAGATTCTAGTCTAACTGTAAGATTTGCCGGGGAAGAAATAGCCGATTTATTGATAATGAATCATAATGCTGACCCAATGACGAATAGTGTTAATTATAGACTACCTATTGATGATAGACCATACGCTGAACTAAAGGGAGATTTTAGACTTAGGGGATCTATTAGATTCAGCGATAACACATCTTTAAGTTCAGCCTCGTTCCTAACTAACATAAATAATCTAGAATCTGACTTATCTTCAACTAAAGACGATGTGAGTTATTTGTTAGGTTCTTTCGTGGAGGGTTATGTTAGTGACGCTATAGCGGCGCCAATCTCTGGAGAAAACCCAACAACAGGAACTCTAAACTTAAGAGGTGCAAATTTTGAATATGCCATAGGTAACGATATAACATTAGTTAATAGAGATACCACGCTTTCTATTCATGCTGGTGCCTACGTAATAGCTATACGCATAAACAATGAATTTAGACCTTTATGGATCAGTGCTAGCGATACAAAATGGCAGTGTTGTAGATAAGGATTAAGTTATGGGAGAGCCAAGGGACGCTTGCTTTGAACAAAAATCTCCATATGATATTTGGACTACTACTACAACAACCAGTAGTACAACAACTTCGTCCCCAGATTTTTTTATTATTCCAAACAGTGGCGCTCCATGTCCAACTATATCATTTAATATAGATCAAAATGAATGGTCGCCACCAGAACTAAACAATAACGAAAAGTATTCTTTTCGCTGTGATTCTGCTTTATATTATCCTAATCCATGTATTTTGGAGTCAGACAAATATATTAAAGTTGCAGATATTAATATTGACATAAATCGTTGTACTAGATTTAGATTAACATTATCTGGAGATTATTCAAATCTATTTTATATTTTTGGAACCTCTTTATATATTGATTCTAAGGTTTTAGACTTTGATCAATCGACTAAAAACTATGGTGTCGTATTAAACTTAGTTGACATACAGACCAACAACATTTTAGACAGCGTTGCTCACACTGTAACCGCAACTCCTTGTGAATGCATAAAACCATGCTGTGAAGAAATGAGAATACAGTTTACAAGTTATGATGAAGCCCACAATATAACGGTTTATGACAATCAAAATTCCATCATGTACACCGCAGATATTCCTCCTAATGAATCTATAGATACAACTTTACAAAATATAAATCATGACTTCAAAGTTTGTGTCGATTATGATTATTGTTATGACTTTGTTTGTAATCCAACTACGACAACTACTATAGACCCAAATGCCCCAACAACAACTACTACGACAACTACTATAGATCCGAATACGCCCACCACCACAACAACTACTACTATTACCCCAATCGTAGACAATTATGCTAACTATGATAACGAAGCCAATTGGAACGGAACAAGTAACGGCAATGTTACAACTGTTGGAAGTAATGGTGGGCCTAGTGCTTACGGAACTTTTGACCAGAGCGGGAACGTCAGCGAGTGGAACGACGAGACGGGTGCTGCCGGCTCCAATAAGGGAATCCGGGGCGGCAACTGGAACAACGACGACGCGTTCGGCTTGTCGTCCTCGGGCAGGAGTACGTCCGCCCCGTCGAACGAGTACGGCAGCTACGGTTTTCGTCTCGCAAGTCGCCTTAATCCTTTAAGCCTTTCTAACTTTGTTACTGTAGGAGACGCTAATAACAGTAATGATTCTACTGGCTTTGGAGGCGTCAGCTATACATATCAGATCGGTAAGTATCCTGTTACAAATTGCGAATATGTTGAATTCTTAAATGCGGTAGCAAGCACGGACGTTTATGGTTTATACAACGACTTCATGGATAGCGAAATTAGAGGCGGTATAACTAGAAGTGGAAATGTTGGAAGTTATACTTATAGCGTTAAACCAAACATGGGCAACAAGCCCGTAGTTTATGTAAGTTGGTTTGATTGCGCACGATATTGTAACTGGCTACACAACGGTAAAGGTAGCGGAGATACCGAAACCGGAGCATATACCCTAAACGGAGCAATTAACGGAGATGCTGTAGCGATTAACGCTGGCGCTAACTACCACATTCCCACAGAAAACGAATGGTATAAAGCAGCATATTACAAGGGCGGCGGTACTGATGCTGGGTATTGGACTTATGCTACTCAAAGCGATACTGATCCAACTCCCGTGCAAGCCAACAGCATTGGAGATGGTCAGATAAACGGAATCAGCGTACCTGGAAGTGATCCTATATTGTTAGATCCAAACACATGCGTAGACCCAACCCTGACCACGACCACAACAACAACCACCACGACCACAACAACCACAACAACCACCACAACCACAGTAGCGCCACCAGAAATATGTGATTGTTCACAATTTACCACTATTTGGAATGATGACAGCAATTTGTCGGTACCTATAAATTCAATATATCAAAAAGAATTCAAAAATTGTAATAATGGTATTAAAGATGTGCTAAAAATCTATACCACTCAATATCTTATAGAATATGATTCTTATTACCGCCATGATGAAAATTGCTCGTATCTTTATGAGGTAAGGGATGAATCTGGTTATAACATTGAGGTTACTTGGAATTTCTTCTTCACCCCATATGGGATATATATTGATTTTAATTACTATAATGTATCAAATAACGACTTTTTAAGATATGACTTTGAGCCAAGCGATGTAACAATATTGCACAATAACAACAACTGCCCAACTGGAGCATTAATAGAAATACCACAAGTTATTAAAGATATAAACTTTCCACTAACTACTTATCCGTGTGTACCGTCCGGTGAGAATAATCAGATGATAATTGGAATACAGTGCAATACGGAGAATTAATATGAGTAACTATGCTAATTTTAATTACTGTGCCGATTGGAATGGTCAAGATGGAAATGTTACAACTGTTGGAAGTAATGGTGGGCCTAGTGCTTATGGTACATATGACCAAAGCGGGAACGTGCGAGAGTGGAACGATCTCACGGGTACTGCCGGACCATTTCGTGGGCTTAGAGGCGGTGATTGGGCTAACAATGCGTTCAGTATGTCCTCTTCTTTTAGTAGTAACACATCCTACACATTGTTTGAGAGCGTTGTAAGTGGTTTTCGTATTGCAAGCGCACTTAATATTTTTGCTCTTGATAATTTTGTAATTGTTGAAGATGCTAATAACCTTGCCGATGATACCACTTATGGTTCAGTAGGTTATGAATACCGTATTGGAAAATATCCTGTAACTAACTGCGAATATGTTAAATTCCTTAATTCTGTAGCTAGTAGTGACCCCTATTTGTTATATAATTTATTAATGAATAGTGAAATTCCGGGTGGTATAACTCGCTCCGGTAGTGATGGAAGCTACACTTATAGCATTAAACCTAATATGGGTAACAAGCCCGTAGTTTATGTAAGTTGGTTTGATTGCGCACGGTATTGCAACTGGCTACACAACGGTGGCGGATTAGGCGCAGACACAGAAACTGGAGCATACACTTTAAACGGAAAAATATCGGGAGATGCTGTTGAGCGTAATAGTGGCGCTAAATATCATATACCAACAGAGAATGAATGGTATAAAGCAGCATACTACAAAGGTGGCGGAACTAATGCTGGTTATTGGATTTATGCTACTCAAAGTAATAGTGATCCAACCTGTATTACTGCTAATAATGTTGGCGATGGTCAAATAAATGGGAGCGATGTCCCTGGCAGTGAAGCTATACTACTGGATGAAAATATATGTTTAGAATCAACCGTTACCACAACCACAATACCTCCAGATCCGTGCGGCTTTAGGCTTCTAATTACGGGGTGTTTAGAGGTTGATGTTGATTCTATATGCCCAACCACCACCACCACCACCACAACTCAAGCGCCGCCAACTACCACCACTACAACAGAAGCGCCACCCACTACAACAACCACCACGACCACCTCAACCACAACCACAACGACCACAGAAGCGCCATGTTGTGACGAACTAGTAGTATATTTTACCACTTACATTATTGAAGATAAATTAAACATTCATGATTCTGAAGGGAATATCTTATATACAACAGGTTTTATATCAACTGGTAGTAATCCACAACAATTTATATACAACAATTTACCTTGTGGATTTTATATTTGTATTGAAGCCCCTTATGGTGGAACCGCTTGGGAATTCACCACTACTGGATGTGTAACTCTATCTGATAGCGGAACTCAATTACTGGAACCAAGATGCTATTTCCCTCCACTTACTAGTACTACTACTACTGAAGAACCACCACCCGTTTCAACGAGTCCAGCGCCATGACAGAAAACAATATCGAATGTCCGTGCGGATCAATGGTTATACCTATTGGGTCTAAATATTTGGATACATTTACTAACATTTTAGTAAATATAAATCCAG
>Ga0070749_10000760_pt1 | contig 21603 bp, 5 predicted proteins | sample VirMetDEL_Nov_18_FD_75180 | JGI IMG/M metagenome (GOLD analysis project Ga0070749, IMG submission 75180) | Aqueous microbial communities from the Delaware River and Bay under freshwater to marine salinity gradient to study organic matter... | ecosystem: Environmental > Aquatic > Marine > Coastal...
CAAGCTGTTTTACCAAGTGGTGGTAATTATAATCCTCAAACATATGCTGTTGAAGCTTCACCATATTCAATGCTTCCATCATGGGTAAGTACTGCACTAAACTTTTTTGGTGGGATATCTCATATAGCTTTTTTCTTTTCAGAAGGTGCACAAGCAGCAATAGATGTATTATATGCATTAGGACCATATAGACAGTATGCATTGCAAATGGTAGCTCATGGGTTATATGACACATTTAATCCATTTAATATTAATGACACTAAAAGATTTAGAATTGCGGATGCTTTTTATATTGCAAAAAACACATCAGCAGAAGTAAGAAACTATCAGAATACTGTAACAGGTAATACTGATAGTTATACCATTAATAATTATAAGAGACCTAAGATACTTACTATTAGAACTGAGAGAGCAAATAACAATCAAACTGAAGGTCCAAAATTACTAGTTGGTTCAACTATTGCTTCTGGATTAGATCAGTCACTTGGTTCTCTTGGAATGTTTGATGATTCTTTAGTAGGTGTAGGACCAACAATAGATGAAGAAGGAAAACAAAAAGAATTTCAAACAAGAATTGCAAGTCACTATGGGGCATTAAAAATAAATATAGAGGATCAGTATGGTAATTTAAGATCTATTGTGCAATTGCCTGCAACACCATGTGAGCAAAAAATTCCAAGTTTACCAGTATCAAATATAGCTGTAAACTATAATCTTCCTGATGGAACTCCTACATCAACAATAATTCAACAAAAGATAATTCCATTTTCTATAGAAATATTTGGTGGTGATACTTATGTATGTAGGTTTACAGAAAAAAATCCAATGTTCTTTTTCTATGATTGGTTATATGGAGAACCAAATGGTTATGAGTATAACTACTATAATAATCAGATGATTCCAGAACCAAGATATTGGTTAAACAGTGAAAAATATAATGCAGGTAATCTTCAAGTAACCGATGCCTCATCATGGTCAGCTATACTTAATGGATCAACAACAGGTACTGGGTTTAGACCAAAAAACTTTTATAATCTAGATAGTGAAAAGTATGATAGAGTGACTGATACACAAGGAGCTTTAGATGGTTTCTTATATGTTAATAATGCTTATTTTTATTTATCAGCATCAGGAGTTAGAGACTTTGTTGTTGAGTCAGATGTATTATTAGACTTTAGAGAAGTTGGAGTATTTGATTATGAAAAATGTTACCAACCATATCAGTACACAGACTTGTATACCATGTTTAGAATGGACAAGTTAACTGCTACTGAAGGTAACTATTATATATATGATCAGTCACTAAGTATAAACAGATTAACAAATAGATTTACTTCATTTGGATTTATACAATCAGTATTCTATGATCCAAATGTTGCAGAACTTTGTTATACATACTTACCAAACACAATAACATATTCATTACCAACAACTGCAAATACTGCTATTGACTATTGGTATATGTTCTTACCATTTAATAGAAAGAACTTTATTGGACAAATTAGTTCAGTTAAGAACTTTGCTAAAACGGGTGCCTTTGTAACATTTAAAAATGAAAGTCCAATTGTATTCCAAGGCGTGGATACCTTAGAGATGGACGGTTCTGGTACAAAAGTTATTATAGGTGACGGAGGATTATTTGCAAGAGAACCACAAAACATTGTAGTAGCAGATCAACCATATATGTATGGATCTTCACAGGGAAGACTGTCTGTTATATCTACTCCTGCTGGGATGTATTATATTTCACAAGACCAAGGGAAAATCTTTGCATATGGAGAGGGCCTTCAAGAAATAAACCAAGCAGGTATGAAATGGTGGTTTGATGAATTTTTACCATCAAGATTATTACAGGATTTCCCAGATTTCCCTTATGTGGATAATGCAGTAGCGGGTATTGCAACACAAGCAATATATGATAATGCTAACTCTGTATTATATTTCTGTAAGAAAGATTACAAGTTAAAAGAATTTGATCAGTATGGTAACTTAATAAAGCCACAAGTAACTTATGTTAATACTGGAAAGGATAGTCATTTCTTATATATTCCAATTGCAGAAGATGGTAAATTATTACCTGCTGTAAAACTTCCTCTTGGTGATCCATTAATATTTGAAGATGCTTCATGGACAATGAGCTATGATCCAAAATCTAAATTCTGGATTAGCTTCCATGATTGGCATCCTAATTTATTAATGCCAACAAAAGAAAGTTTTATAAGTATAGTTAAGAATGAATTATGGCAACACTATTATTCATGCAATGACTATTGTAACTTCTATGGAGATCAATATCCTTTTGAAGTAGAGTTCCCAGTTACTACTGGCCAAACAGTTACCACATTAAAATCAATTGAGTATATCCTTGAGTGTTATAGAAGAGATACTATAAACTGTATGGATCAATTCCATGTATTAGATTACAATTTTGATCAGGCAGTAATTTATAACTCAGAACAAATCTCAGGATATTTAAATCTTAATATATTTCCTAAGAATAATATTACTCTTTCACTTGATTATCCAAAACTTAATCAATCTAACTTATCTTCATTTGATGTATTGTTTTCAAAAGAAGAACAAAAGTATAGAGTAAATCAGTTTTGGGATATTACAAAAGATAGAGGAGAATTTCCTGTAGGTTCTGGATATCCTCCTACAGGACCTCTTATACCAAATACTACTGTATTACTTGGTAACTATCCACAAGAGTTATTATGGATTACTGAATCTAACGGGTATAAAAAATCAATTAACCCAAATGCAGTAAACTATGACAAAGCTCAAATGCAAAGAAAGAAGTTTAGACACATGGTTAATTTCATAAACCTTAGCAAACAAGACAGTAGAAATACAAACATGATTCTAAAACTATTTAATACCAAAAATCAATATTCTTTTAGATAATGAAAAGGTCTTTAAAAAAGCTTAAGGGTTTGCCCGGTGGTCCAAATGAAAAAATATTTTCAACAGATGGTTATAGAAGCACATCTCCTGATGTAAACAATCCATTCAATATTATTCCTTCAGGTAATATTACTATGAAAGAAAAAGATGGATCACCATTAAGAAAAGGACCATTGATGGGTACTGATAATTTAGGTAACTCACAAATAATGTTTCCAGGTGCAGATTATCAGTTTCCTGGAAATATGGTTATAGAAACATCATTAGCTAAAAGAGGAGGACAATTTCAAAATAGTAATATTACTGCAACTAATAAACTATTTAAAGTAAACAAATTATTTAAAAAAAGAAAGAAGGGTAAAAGAGCAAGAGGTATTTACAATCCTAAAGCTAAATACACATATGATGATGGTGGAGAAATAGAACTAGAAATAGATGAAAAAGATATAGACAAGTATGTTAAAGGTGGTTATATAGTAGAAGATATTTCTGTACCTTCATTAACAAGAATGGATGATGGTGGTGAAAGAAGAAAAAGGAGAAAAAATAAAACACAACAAACAGAAGAAATAACTTCAATGGTGCAACCTATTGCACCTGATAATATTGGACAGGTTATTGAAAAACCAGAAGTAGAAGTAAATCCAGCACCAGAGAGAGTTCCTTTAATGATGAAATTCTCAAATGAGTTTCAAGAAAATAATCCTTATGATGCATACTATGAAAAAGCTGCTTATGATTATTTAAAAAAACAAAAAGGTTGGAATGAAGCACTTGGAATAAACAAGTCTAATTTACCAGAAAACGTAGCCAAAAGAATTCAAAACAAGTACTATAAAGATTTAGAAGACTATGTAATTAAACAATCAAAAAATACACAAAAACAATATTTTGGAAAGTTTGATAAAAAGGGTAACTGGATATCTAGTAGTGGTAATAAAAATATTTTAAATCCATTAGAAAAAAAACCTACAGGTAATGGACCATGGAATAACTGGGGAGATAGTGGTGTTGAAATGGTTTATCCAGAACAATTAGTTATGGGACCTGGAGCAGGTTTATTAGGGCTTGTTGGAAGAGGGGCTGCAAAAGGAATTGCTAATTTGGCTAATACATCTTTAGTACAAGGAACTAAAGCTGCTTTAAGTCAACCCATAAGAAATATACCAGGACTTACCGTTGGTAATTTAGGAAGACTTGGCTTTGGAATAAATGCTGCATTAGAATTTGCTGATCCAACATCTGGAACAAGAGAAGCAGTAAATACAGTATTAGATTCAAATAAATCAGCAACGGAAAGAACTGCTGCTGGTGCTGAAGTAGGTTTACAGGGATTAATGTTATTAGATACTCCAGGAATGGGTAATGCATTAAAAGCTGTGGGTAAGGGAGTAGCAATGGCTCCAGAAGCTATATCTAATTTAGGTAAATTTATAGGAACAGAAGAAGGTTTGTTATCAAATGCATATAAAGTTAATCCTTTTGCATTTAAACCTAATCCCGAAGCTTATTATAGAGGTATTGGTAAAGCAGGTTTAGAAGATGCTATACAATCTGGGGTATTTAGACAAGCAGGTTTTGATAATAAAAACTATAATAATTATAAAGGTGTATGGTATGCGACTGGTGATAGAGGATTAGCAAAAGCTAGAGATTTTTCTAAAGATTATATAGCAGAAGTTCCTAGAACTGCATTTCCAGAGATAGGAGATGAGTTTTTTGGTTCTGCATTATTTCCAACAAGAGCAACACAAAGACATATTCCAATAGAGGAAGGAAGAATATTACAAAAAGATTGGTTACGAGGATACAAAGAAGTTCCTGTTGAATTACCTGGTTCTCCTAATGCTATTGATAATACACAAGGATTGACTGGGTTTTCTATAGGGTCTGGTACAAATTTTACTAGAGATATTCCAAATCCGGATTACTATCTTGATGTAATGAAACTTAATAAATATAATCCAAAACAAAAAAAGTATTTTGAGAGTTTAATTCAAACTGTAAAAAATCAAGGTAATGTGGCAACAGAATTACAGTATGATGAGTTACAAAGAATAAAAACTGGAGATTACAACTATGGTAAAAAAGGTTATTATTTAGATTATACAGATATATTAAATCAACCATCAGAAGAAATATTAAATAAAACTGGTAGATCAAAAGAAGATTGGCAACTATTTATTAATAAGTTACCAGATAGATATGGCAAATTATTAGAAGAACAATTTAATTCAGCGTATGAACCCACTAATGAAAATTTACAAACTATTGAACAAGGAAAAAATCAACTTTTAGATTTTTATAGTTCTTCAGATTATAATAACAGACTACAAAGGGGATTGGGTATAGATTTTAATGATGCATTGGATTATCAAAATAGTTTAATAAATGCTATAAATAAAACAAATGTAAGATATTTACAATCTAAAAATTTAGGTTCAATTGAAAGTGATGCTATAGCTTATACATCAGGTGCAGATGCTTCTGGTACAAAGCTGGGTATTGATTTTTCTAAAAGGGGACTTAACAGACCTGACGCAAAATACGTGGTATCACATGAATTTGGTCATACATCTTTATTTGATAATAAAACTCAAAAACTTTTAGAAAATCTTCCCAAGTTAGAATTAGATTCAGAAACTTTAAAGTTATGGGAATCTGAAGCAGCAAAACCAGGAGGAGAAAGCTATAAAGACTTAATTGAATATTATAAGAATCCTGATGAAGCAAGACAAAGAGGCATAAGCACAATATTATTTTCTAAAAATTCTGGAATATCTATTGATGAATTAGTAGACATGCCATATAATCAAATTATATATCTTAATCAACAAGGTAAAATACCATCTGATGTAGTAAGTCTTAGACAATTATATGATCAAAAACAATTAAAAAGTTATTTAAAAAATTTATTTAGTATTGTTGGGCCAATTGTAATAGGTGGTTTAGGAACTAATTTAGCATTGGAAAATAAAAAAGATGGTGGTATAGTATCTAACCTTACCAAAAAAGAAATTGATAAACTTATTAAACAAGGATATATAATAGAAGAAATAGATTAAACTTAATAGGTTTAACTAATAAATTTATTTTTAGTATATTTAATATATAACGCGTAATATGGCAACAAAAAAAGTTAGGATCCGCAAACCAAATGAAGGTGAAAAACCAGGATTCATTAGTAAACTTAATAAGTATACTGAAAAGAAAACTGAAGAACAAGAACCACAGTATTCTGATAAAGAGATATTAAGTTTTATAAAAAATGAAATTGAGTCTGGATCATTTCCAGAACAAATTATTTCTGCCTTAGAAAAATATAATATTAAAAGAGAGAAGGTTGCAAATACAACATATGAATTATATAAACAATATAAAGCGCAAGAGACCGCAAGTGTAGATCCAAGAGCACCATATGATAGAGGAACTCCATATGTAGAAGAAGATCAAGAAGATGAAATAGAAGAAGCACAAGATGGTGGGCAATTTCCTAATGACAGTATCTTTCCAAAAGTAACAAAGCCATATTATGTTGGTATGGATGCTGAGCCATATGATAATGCATACAAGAAAGGTGGTGCAATTAGCAAAAGATCATTTGTTAGATCTTACATAAAAAAATTAAAAAAAGCTGCAGAAGGTGATGAAGTTCAAAACAGTGAATTTTATTTACCGCCAACTGGAAGTATCAATGATCCTATGGGTAAGTATACTCAGAAAGGAAAGATGTTTGCTAAATCAGTACAGCAAGTAGGTAATGAAGCAATGTATAAAAAACAAGCAGAAGAAGCTTACAATAACTATATGCAACAAATGAATGCCGGTAATGAAGAATTTCAATTTGGAGGAATAAAAAGATTAAAAGAAATGGGTGGTAATAGAAGAATAAGAAGAGCTAACAAAGCTTTATTTGGAACGCCATATGGAATACCTGGTGTTGATGTTAATTATGAGTTTGGTGCTTTAGGTGGATTAAGAAAAGCAACAGCAGATTGGGATGTATCTGTACTTGGAGATTTAGTAAAGTTTTTACCACAGAGAGGTGGTAATATAGGTTCTCCATTTAATACTGGATACTCAATGATTTCTACTCCTGCAAGAATGCGGGATAAAGTTATTAAGACTGTAAACAACCAAGCATTAAATGAAGTTGCTTCAAATACACCAGGATCAACTGCTACACAAAATAATACAACAGGAAAGAAGAAAGAATTAAGCTGTCCTCCAGGAGCAACATATGATGCTAATAAAGGTTACTGTGTAGATGCTAATGGTAGAATGGTATTCTCTCCATCTACTATGTTATCTCAAGATCCATCTGAACTTTTAACTAATCCTTTTGTAAATCCATATGCTGATCAAATTCCAGGAAGCTATCAGAATTTAAAAAAGGGTCAGGCTAAAACTGAAATGTTAAGTAATTCTGGAGTACAACCATTACAAGCTAATTCAGGGCCTATGTCAAACACGGCATGGATGGGTTCTAATGCAGGCTTTTTTAAAGAAACTTGGACACCTGAACTATTGAATTTTGAAAAAGCTGCTAATCCAAAAAAATATCCTGATACAAATAAACCTTGGACTCCATTTACATCTCCAACGGGTCTTCAGTATGATTATTCAAATTTAAAAGGAGTAGATCCAAAAACAGGACTTCCTTATATGGATGCAGCTGGTAACCCAATATTAAATAAAAAAGGAGAAAGCTTAAAAAATATTTATGGTTCAAGTGCTTATGATCAAGAGCATTTTGCATCAAGTCCTTACTCGTATTTGTTAGATGAAGATTATATGAAAGCTAATAATATTAAAAAGTTTGAAGACTATACTCCAGAACAACAAGAACAGTTATTAAATTATTCTCAAAATTCATTGTTAACAATGGATAAAGAAGGCAATGAGTATTCATCTATTTCTAACAAAGGCCCTGTAAGTATGGCACCTGATTACTACGAACAAGTACTTTACCCAACAATAAAACCCTATAAACCACAATATGATTTACAAAACTATAATGAGCAAGTAATGCAAAGTTTAGGTTTAACAGTTCCTAATCGTTATCAATCCGGTGGTTTTATAGATTCAGACAATCCAGATCTATACAAATTCATATATGGTGGAGATGATATCTATGAAGAAGGTGGATATATTCCCATGGCTCAAACTGGTTTTGAACAATGGTCACAAAATAGATTTAATACAGGATTCCAACCAAGATATAATAAGCAAAGAGAAAAGTTAAGTCTTGATCCAAATATTATGAACCCATTTGCGGCAGATGGTTGGAAACAGAATGCTACTCAAAATTTATTAAATAAATCTACAACCAATCAACCTACTGCTACTCAACCTACTACCACTACCACCCAACCTACTACTACACAGCCTACTACAACCACTACTAATACAACGCAAGGAACTAATACTCAACAAGCTCCTGGAAGTTATAATTTTATTGCTCCTCCATCAAGACCAGGTCTTTTTGGTTTCAATAGAGATTTTAATTATGGTTCTGGTTTTTCACCAGTTAATTGGAAAGTTCCAGAAGGTGCTACAGGTATTAGAGAAGTTGCATATAAAGATAGAGGTAAATGGTATAATCCATTTGATACTAAAAGAGTTAGAGAGTATTATGCAATGGGAGTCCCAGGACAACCTGCAGGAACACTTGATCAACCAGGAGCTAATGCTACACAACCAGGAACTGCGTCTACTGATCAACCAGGAGGAGTACAAACACCATCAGCAAAAATTAGAAATCTATCTGGTATGACTATTACTAATGTAGATGGTAATGAAGCAAAAGGTATAGATAGTAAGGGTAGATTAGTTTCCGGAGATTTTACTGATGATAGTAAAATGAACAGACAAGACAGAAGATACCAAAGAAGATTTGGAAATGAAGATGAAGCTCCAGAACCAGACATGAGTGCAACTGGATTCCAAGGTCCGGATATGTCAAACATGCAGGATATAGAAGATGAACAAAATCCATCTAATAACACTGGTGGCATTGAAATGATAGATATGCCAAAGGGCAGACCTGCTATCGCAATGCCAAGTACACAACAAGGTGTACCACCATTATTACAAAGACCAGATGCTTCACAAGCATTAGATCAAAATCCAATGAATGCTCAATCACCAAAAAGTGTTTGGGATCCAAATAATGTAGTTCCTAATACAAGTACTGAAAATGCACCACAAAGCAATCTTGGTCCTGTTGGAATGGCATCATCTCAACCTGTTGCACAACCAGAATCAGGTTCAAGATATATGAGTAACCCATTTGCAGATGCACAACAAAATGTCTTTAATAAACAAGCTCCTACAAATTCATTTGGAGTAATTAGAAGAGCTTATGGTGGGGAGATGGATTATATGCCGGAGTATATGGCTTATGGTGGTTATATTCCTATGGGTAAAGATGGTATCACTGTAGATCAACCAGAATTTAGTGATCCAAATTATATAGGTAAAGTAGTTGAAGAATCAGCATTTAGCTGGAATCCTAAACAACTTGGCGCAGATCTATTTGCTGGTAAAGGCAGTTTAACTGGAATAGCTACTACAATCGGTAATGCAATTAAGAATGAGAAAAACTTTGACGAATACCGTAAACAATATAGATCATCTGATGCTGCTTCACCAAATACTGGTCAAGGTGGATTTGGTTCTGCCGAAGTAGTTGGAAGTAATATGGGTGATAAAGGTTGGCTTGCTACAAACTCTGGAAGAAATATTCAAGGTATTGGTTTTGAAGGTAATGAAGTAATTACTAAGAAAGGTGGACAATTAGGTTCTAGATATAAAAAAGGAAGTGTTTACACATTAACAGCTAAGCAGATTCAAGAGATTGTTGCCGCAGGTGGTAAAGTAGAATATATAAAATAACTAACATGCAGTATAAAGTAAAGATAGTTGAGCAGCCGGAGATATATAAAGTAAGAGTTACTGATCTTCCAAAAGCTAAAACAGGATATCAAATTGATGGGTCCTTGGCAAATGATGTATCAGCATTTGGTGGAGGAAACTTAAAACTTGGTGAGCCAAAAGCAGTTACTAGAAAAACAATAACTAAAGTTCCAAGAGAGGAAGCTAATCTAGAAGCTGAAGGTGGAGAAACTGTATTAACATTTGACCCAAGTGGTTATCCATTATTCTATGAGATTAAAGGACCAAGACATAGTCAGAATGGTGTTCCTTTAAATCTTCCTGATGATAGTTTTATCTTTAGTGACACAGCTTCTATGAAGATAACTGATCCAAACATTTTAGAGATGTTTGGTAAGAAAGCTAAGAAAGGTGGTTATACCCCGGCAGATCTATCTAAACAATATCTAAACATAAATAAGTATAGAGAAGTTCTACAAGATAAAGACTCAGATAAGATAGAAGTAAAGACTGCACAGTTAATGATTAAAAAGAGCATCTATAAATTAGGTGCATTAGCATTAGCTCAGGAATCTAAAAAAGGTTTTCCTCAAGGAATCCCTACAGTTGCAAAATACTATATGGAAGAAGCAGGTATATCTGAACAAGATATATTACCAAACGCTGAACAACCACAAGAAGGTATGGAACAACAAATGCCTCAAGAAGGGCAACAACCTATGCCACAAGATCAAATGATGGAAGGTGAAGCTCCAACAATGCCTGATGGTTCTCCAGTTGCTATGCCAGAAGAATTATCTCAAGGTCAACCAATGGCACAAGAACAACCGGCAATGGGATATGGTGGTATCTATTTAAGAAAAGCAAGAGACGGGAAAGAAGTTACTCTAAACAAAATTAAAGAAAGAGTAAGAATGCAGTTGGAGACTGATGTGGCTGCAGATGATATTGTTGTAGCTTTAATTAAAGGTGGTGTAAATCTAGAAGATATACAAGATATATTTGTTAGTTTAAGAATTCCAGAACAACAAGCAAAGAGATTTGCATTACAAGGTTTGGAGAAATACCAACAAATGGTAGCAGCTCAAAGACAACAACAACAGCAGCAACAACAAATGCCTATGGTTGGTCCTCAAGGACAAGGAATGCAACCACAACAAATGGATCCTAGAATGATGCAAATGATGGCAGCTCAGCAACAACAACAGATGCAAGAACCACCTATGGGTAAATATGGAATAATTGCTGGTGGTATGTTAGGTATGCCGGTAATAATGAGTGGTGGAGGTTATATAGATATGTATCCAGATGGTGGTGATACTCCTAGACCAACAACAAATATTAGAAAAGTTAAAAAAGATGAATATGATGCTAGTCAATGGGAGACTAGAAGAGATGCACAAGGTGAGTATAAATATAATAAAGTTACTGGACAAGTTTCTGGTAGAAAAGAATATGTTAATAAAACGGCTCCAAAGGGTACTGGTAAAAATCCTAATTTGATTGCTGATTTGTGTAGCAGCATGAAGAAAAAAGGTACATATAGTTATGGTAAAACAGCTGAAGAAGTATTAGCTTATGCAGGGTATAAACCGGGAACATCTTTATATGATAAGCATTTAGTTACCTTAAGGGCTTGTGAACAAAAAGGAGAAGTAGAAAGAGAAGAAGCTATCTATATAGAAGATGAACCAACAACAGAATGTCCACAGTGTTTAGATAAAGATGGGAAACCAATTCTTGATGCTAATGGACAACCTGTAGTAAGGACAAAAGATCCTGCAACAGGTGAATGTTCACCATGTCCTACAGGAGAAATACCACCACCGGAAAAAGAATGTTACTGTCCAGATCCTGTAACAGGAGAAGATGTAATTGTAGAATGTGGAACTAATTGTCAAGAGTATGTTAAAAATCCAGAGCCTACACCAATTCAAAATTTACCAGAAGATGAATTTAATCTAGGTATTGCTTTAGCTTCTAGACCAGTTAATACTCCACCTGTTATGGGTAAATCTCCTGGTGTAAGACAACAGATCTTTGGTGTTGATTATTTAAATGAAGCTATGTTAGCATCTGGTGCAAATCAGGGAATGCAAAAGAACATGGCTCCAATGTTACAAAATAATCCTGGAGGAGCAATGGCTGCAATGTTTGCTGGTAATCAAGCTGCTCAACAAAAGATTATGGGTTCTGCTGCAAGAGCAAATCAATTTAATGCAGGTCAAGCAAGTTCTATTAATGCAACAAACACAGGATGGCAAGATAAACAGTTGATGACTGGAATGCAACAAGCAGATTTGTATAATACAAGAAAAGCAACATTTGATTCAAATGTAGCTCAAGACAATGCAAACTACTGGGCTAATGTAGGTAACAAAAATGCAATCATGCGAGGTAATGCAAGACAACTTGCTGCAACAAATGCCGCACAGGGTATGAAATGGATGGTGGGTCCTAAAGGTCAAGAGTATATTGTTAATACTAATAACAAACAAATTACTCCAGAAGCACCAGATAAAACTATTCAACAACAAGTTGCAGATTATGAAGCAGCTGGGTACACAAGAGATCAAGCACTTAGAGCCGTTGGACTACAGAATAAAAATACTAAGTCAGGAGATGAAGCTAAGTTTGGTGGAGTGATTTATATGGCTAATGGCGGTTATGTTTATGGTACTAATACATATCCATTTGAGTATTGATAAACTTCTTAAGTTTATTAAACTTATAAAATTTTAATATATTTACAATATATGGGAACTTACTTACAGGGTGTACAATCAATAATACCATCACTGCAGCCGCATGATAATGGTCTTAATGTTGTTGCTAATCTTTTACAGTTAAAACAATCTCAGTATGATAGTAATTACAAATCATTAAATAAGTTTTATGGTCAGTATTACTATGCAGATTTAACAAGAAAAGATAACATTGAAAAAAGAGATAATACTATCAAGCAAATAGATTTTGATTTAAAAAGAATTGCGGGATTAGATCTATCTCTAGAGCAAAATGTTCAACAAGCAATGCAAGTATTTAGACCATTTTATGAAGATACTTCTTTAATGAAGGATATGGCTTGGACTAAGAACTTTAATAATACTCTTGGTTCGGCAGAAGGTTTGAATAAAAGTACTGATCTAAAACAAAAAGAACAATATTGGGATGAAGGTATTCAGGCACTTCAATATAAAAGAAAGGAGTTTATGGAAGCTACTCCTGAAGAAGCAATGTCTTTTGAAAATCCAGTATACACACCATATGTAAATGTTCAAAAAAAGTCTGCTGAAATATTTAAAGACTCAGGCATCTCTATGGATATAAGTGACACAGATGGTAAATATATTATAAGACAAAAAAATGGAGATATATTAACTGAACCATTAAGTAAATTACTACAATCTCAGTTGTCTGCAGATCCTATGGTTAAAGCTGTTTATGATACTAAAGCTTATTTAAACAGAAAAAAATTTGCAGCTGCTAATGCTGAAAAGTTTGGAGGAGAAAAACAAGCTGAGATGAAGTATCTTGAAGATGCTTATGGAAAAATGAAAAAGGCAACAGAAGCAAGACATGCTGATTATCAAGATTCTTCTAAAGCATATGATGCAAAAATAGAAGATATTAAAAAGCAAATAAATGCAAAAGGTAAGGATCCTATTTTAGAAAGACAGTTAAAACAATATGAAAGTAATAAACAAATTAATGATGAAGTCTTAGCAAGTTTATCTGAGCAAGTAGAAAGATTTAATAATGCTTATTCAAGTAGTGGTAATACTTCTACAGGCTGGCATAACCCATATAAGGACATTAATACATTAAGATACATTGTTGACAACAGTATGTCTAATGATTTATTTTCAGATGATGTTATGATAGCTGCAAGTGAACTTTCTAAAAGAGGAATGGTTAGAGATGTAAAAGCAGATCCATTTGCAATAATAGAAATGAGACATGCAAATAGAATGGCAGAAATTAATAAGCAAGCTTATTATGATAAGTATGATTATGATGGTCAACTAAAGACAAAAAAATCTTCTGGTGGAAAGAAAACTAATACTACTAACAACAGTAATGATAATAATTCTGGCAATAGTCCATTTAATCCAATAGTTCCAAACATTGCTCCTCCAGTTCCTGAACCAAATCCTAATACAGGTGGTAATAATACTAACACAGGTGGTAATAATACTACTCCAGTTAAAAAAGATTCTTGGGGAAGACCAGAAGGATCTAACTGGTATGGATGGGATCCAGATAAAGGAAAGTATACAGAAGGAAAAAATAAAGGAAAAAATAAATTACCTATAAAAGAAGGTCCTAAAGTTTAAGTTTTTATATAAAAATATTATTATGCCTAAGTACGGAGAACTTAATAAAAATTCAAAGATAGGAGATACAGTTTCTTATAATGGACAATATTATAAAGTAATAAATTCTATTGAAAGTCCTGGAAAAAAAACAATTGATCTTAACAGACCAATTAAAATTGATATTCAAAGAGATAATACTCAAGTTGCAGATACAATTAAAAAATTAAGTATGGGTCGTTCACCCTTATCTGAATATGATTTTGATAATGCAAAAAGAAATGTTGATAAAACAGCAGGTGTTTTAGATAAACAAGATTTATCAAAAGCTGTAACTGTTAGTGCAGAGCAAGGATATGAAAATTATGTTAAACCCGCATTTAATACTGCACTAACATTATTGGAAACTTTACAAAATACTAAACAAATAAGTAAGGATGAGTTATATAAAATATTAGCTCCTGAAGGAATGAGTATAGATCTAGATGCTCCAAAAGAACAAAAGAATCCAGTAGCAGAGTGGATGGAAAAATATGATCCAGACTATTACAAAGGAACTATATATGATCATAATTTATACACAGATGTAAAAAACTATAAAAAATCTTTTGAAGAAGATGGTATGGAATTTTTTATAGCCAGAACAAATAGAAGATCTTATAATACTAATGCTCCATATAATTCACCTGAATATATTTTATCTCATAATCCAAAAGATAAAAAAGATATTGAAAAAGAAAATTATACACAACAAGTATTAACAAAACTTGGAAGTTGGATATCACAAAATTCTGAATTAGATACTGTTAAAAATGCAAGACAAACATTAGACTTAGATATGCTATTAACTAGAGCTAATATGTACTCAATGAATCTTCAAGATGTAAAAGATTTTAGAATAAAAGCAAAATCTAAAATTGTTAAAAGCATGTACAATGATTTAAAAGATAAAAAAAATATACAAGAACAATTTGGTACACCAGTATTTGATAAAAATAATAAGTTTATAAAATATGATATGAGTAACTTAAGATTTGAGTTAGATAAATCTTTTGATGAAGCTGGAAACTTTGATCCAGATTACATACCATATACAAATTATGAAAAGTCATTAAGAAGAAAAAATTACAATGATCAAAAACTTTATAGTGGAATTTACGAATATTTACATGGAGAAAAACCAAAAAAACCATTTAGACCAATTGACGCGCTTCCTGAACATTTAGGTGGAAGAGAGGGCTTTATTAATGAAGAAGATATACAAAGATCTCCATGGGTAAAACAAGAGATGTCTCAATATAAAACATTTGATAAGTTACTGGGTGCTGAACCTTCAGATATAGAGCAAAGATCAGAAGAAGAAGCATTTAAAAGAGGTTATCCAATGTATGTAGATGTTGGTGTTGGGTCATATGCTCCCGATGTTATACCATATTCAGAAACAGGTATGGGAGAATTATTTGCAGAAGAATTTGAAAAGGCTGTATATAATATATATACTGATAAAGATGATAGAAATATTTTAGGTTTGGGTTATACTAATATTCCATTTTTAGAACCAGTTGGTGAACAAGGTACAGGAATTGGGGCTAATGCTTTAACAAAACAATTAAAATTAAGTCCTAAGAATACTGAATCATTAATTATTTGGAATAGTTTTTTAAGTGACTGGAATAAATTGCAAACCGATGGTCTTAATGGTACTAGTAGATTAATTAGTTTTGAAGGTGCCGGTGTAGATGGATATATGAAATCTTTAGGAAAAGGTAAAGACATAGGAACATCAACCAAAAAGGGAACTAGAGTAATTAATGATCTTAAAGAATGGGCAAAAAAGAAAAAGGGAGACGCTGAATTTGGTATAGAAGCATATAAATTTGCAGCCAATGATATTAATAAATCTGCAATGCGATTATATCCTATTCCAGATTCTTTTTTAAAAAATCTAGAAATAGGTAAAGAAAATGGATATTTAGATGCAGATGAAATTGAACTTATCAGGCAGAATGGGATATCTATAATATCTGATCAAGGGTATTTTAAAAATGAGTTAATGTCTTCTCAAAAAACTCCTTTACAGGCACATATAGATTATAGAAATTCTTATACCTGGTTTGATCCAAGCGGTAGAGCATCTTATACAGTAAGAAAGAGTAATCCAAAAGCTGCAAATTCTGATTATGAAACATTTACTACATTTTATGGATTTAATGAAGATGGTACTTTTGGAAAAATAATTTCACAACAAGGAAATGGTAGTATATATTTTGGAGAAAATATTGATAAAGCTGTTAATGATGCTATATCAGAATTAAGTAGAGCTATTCTTAAGAATCAATTACAAATGTCTAATCAATAAGCAATGTCTGAAATTGAAGATTATAATAAAAAGTGGGCAGATATAGGAAATGCTACTGCCACTAAAATATTAGAAAATGAAGTTAGTCTGTATAATCCTAATGATCAGATAACTCCATATGCATATAATGCTGGAAGCAAAGGCGATTCTTTTTTTAAAAGATATTATGCATTTGGGCCTGGGACATTTGAAAGAATAGGCTTTTCACCATTTAGAAATAATGAAAAAGCTTTTAATGAAGGAGTTAGCGCACCTCGTGAATTTTGGAGATCTATAGAACATGGTTTTGCTCCATTATTTTTAAGAGGTTTGGTATCTGGTCCAAAAAGTTTAGCCAGAATGGTGCAGGGTGACTTTGGGGATGATCCAGAAGAAGCTGCTGCATATGCTGAAGCATCAGCTATTGCTAGTTCTACAAGAGGTGGTATATCAGGATTTACAGGAAATTTATTAACAAACTTTGGGTATACTGCTGGTATAATGGTAGAAGCATTGGCAGAAGAAGCTTTGACATTAGGACTAAGTAGTGAGTACACAATATTTAATACTGCTAAAAATTTAGGAAGAGGTTTTAAATATGTTGGTCGTGCACCAAAAGTTGGTAAAGGTATTTTAGCTACAGAAAGTGTATTACAAAGAAGTAAGCAAATGTCTTCTGTACTTAAAAATTTAGATAATATAACAGAGGCAAGAAACTACTGGCAATCATTAAAAGTAGATAGATCAATTGGTAATTTTGCAAGAACGACTGAAAAAGTTGGTAAAACTCCAGGTGGTAAAGTTTTAGACTTTGTTAATCCATTTAGTAATACAACAGAAGCTATAATAGACATAGCAAAAAATTCAAAAAATTTTCAAGGCTTTGATAAAGTGACTAGTGCAGCATATAAAACTGCAGGTGGTTTATATAGAGATATTAGAAATATTAATATGGCTCTTTCAGAAGCAAGACTAGAAGCAGGTTTTGCAAGAAAAGATACCTTTGATCAGTTATACGATGAGTATAGAGAATCACATAATGGGGAAGATCCACCAGATGAGCTTCAAGATCAAATGCGTGAAACTGCTAAAAGAGCATCTGAAGGAGCATTACTAGCCAATTCAATTTTAATATTTGCATCAAACAAAGTTGCTTTTGATAATATTATGTCACCTAAAAAAGGATTGAACAGAATATTAAATAAGAAAATTGCTGATGTTAAACAAAGTGTTGCTAATAGAACTGTTAGAGAGTTTACAAAGAAAACATTAAAGTCAGGTAAAGAAGTCCTTACTCCAAAATTAACAGTAATTAAGAAAGGTTGGAAAAATTGGAAAGGTACTGTTGAAGCTGTAAAAAAATTAGGTCCTAGACAAGTTGCAAAAAATGTAATTGGTTATACTAAGGCTAATATAATGGAAGGTTTCCAGGAATCTATGCAAGATGTAATTGCTAAAACTTCAAAAGATTATTATATAGAAGCTTTTTATTCTGAACCAGTGTCATCATATTACTATACAGAAGCATTCTTAAATAAAAAAAATAAAGAAGATAAATCTTTTTGGGATCATTTAGGTGAAGGCTTTCAGGCACAAGTATATGAAACAAATGCAAGAGGAGAATTTGTTTTAGATATGGAAGGTAAAAAACAACTTAGTGGAAAAGGTTTTGAGACATTTCTTTCAGGTTTTGCAATGGGTACATTAGCAGGTCCATTAAACAAAGCATTACCATATATTCAAACACAATATCGTAGATTTAAAAATAAAGCACAATATGATGCTGTAAAAAAGAAAGTAGCTGAGTATGATGAAAAAATGGCTAAATCTGTAAATAAAACATTTGCTAATGACCCTTTAAATATGTACAATGCAAGATTATATAATCTTGGTGTACAATCTAAACTTGCTGATCAAATTGCTGATCCAGATACAAAAGCAAAACAAGATGCTATTGAAGAAGCTACTGTAAAACAAATATCTCAAATGATTGAGCTAGGTGCTACAGATATCTGGTTAGACCATTTAGAGAATATCAAAACTCTTACAACAGAAGAATATGCGGAGTATGCAGGTATATCTGTAGAACAAGCAGAGGGACATACTCAAAAAATAGATCAGATTATAAGTAGAACAAATGATATTGTTAAAAATTATGATGAAGTAAAGGAGATGTATCCTAATCCCGTGGATTTGTCAGTATATAAAAAAGGATCTGTAGAATATCAAAAGGCTGCATTATTTTCTAAAGCTTGGGATGAAGCTGTAAAAAATGTAATATTTTATAATGATAGTTATAAAACTACATTAAGCAGAATGCAAAAAGTTTATAATGCAATGACTTCTAATGAGTTAATCGGTAAAGTAGATCCATTAAGAGTGCAACCCCTGTTTGATGAAGATGCTTTAGATGGGGAAATAGGAATGCTTAAAACAGAAATTGAAGCTCTAGAAGGTTCAACAGATCCAGGTTCTAAAAAACAACTAGCTGGAAGAAAAGAATCTTTAAAAGCTTTAGAAGAGTTTAGGGAAAACTATAATACATTCATGAATCATTTTTATAAGACTGCTAGGTCTCAAGAAGATGATGAAGTACAGTTTATAGAATCACAAATTTCTAATATTGATGCTAAATTAAAAACTAAGTTAAAAAATGCTGAGAAGGTAAGACTCACTAGAGAAAAGCAAAGACTTGAAACTAGACTTCAACAGTTTGAAAAAAATGAAGCAAGAACTAAAGAAAGACAAGCGTTAAAAGATAAAAGAGCTAGAATAGAAGATATAAATAATGAAATTGATCAATTAACAAATAGAAAAAATAATCTTTCAACTCCTGAGTATTATGATGAACTTACAAAGGGTACACAATATAATGAAGTAGAATTTGAAAGAATAGATAGAAAAATTGCTGACCTAGAACAAGAAAAAGAAACAATAAATACTGAAGTAGATTCTACTGTAGATGTAACTAATGAGAAGATGTTAGCTAATCTAGAAGGCTCATTCAAAAAGTATATGAAGTCTCTAGCTAATCAAAGCAATGAAACTTTATTAGAGGGTAATATGGATCAAGCATTTGAGATGCTTGTAGACTATTATAGATTAGGTAAAGAAGCGCAGAAAACTGCAGAAGCTATTAATATATTAAATGACCCTGCAGGTTTTGAAGAACATGTGGAAAACAATTTTGCTTGGATGTCAGATCTATGGAACAATAGAGAAGACATGATCAAGAAAAATATTGCTGAGCAAACAAAAAGAATTCAGTATAACAACTTATTAAATTCTTTGGCTTCTGAAGGTATATATGTTGATCTTGAAGAATTTGTAAACTGGAAAGATAACGGTGAGCTACCTACAGAATTTTATGATGCTGTAAATAAAAGAGTAGTTCCTAAAGGTAGTATATTATATAATCAAGTTGCTGCAAAGTTTATTGAGTTAGATTGGTTAAGTAGCATGGAGGAAAGATTAAAATCTCCAGAACAAAAACTAAAAGAAAATTTAGATATGTTAAATGCTTTAGAGCAAGAAGAAATTGATTCTCTAAAGCAATATAATATGGTAAAAGAACTTGATGCAATTCAAGATAAAGAGTTTACAATTGATTCTGTTAAAAGTAAATTAGGAATTAATCAATACTTAGAAGCTACATATACAACACCGGATGGTAAACAAGAAAAAGTTGTTTTTTATAAAGATAAAGATGAAAACATTAGATTTAATAATGTAGATGGTCAAATTATAGGAAATGTAACTACCAAATTAAGCAATGGAAGAATATTTGCTTATATGCAACAACCAGATCCAGTAGAAGTTAAAGCGATTAAAGATAAGTATGATCAACTTAGAGCAGAGGCAGCAGAAGGATCAATAGCAGCAACATCTAGTGTTATTGTAGAAGGTGGTATAGTTTCTATAGATGAACTTACTCCAGATACTCCTATTGCAAACATGCCTGAAGAACTTAGGGAACAACTTAAAGCAGCATTTGAAGACTATAGGGATGATCCAAATAATGAATATTTATTTCCAGACAACCTTACTAATGATGAGTTAGAAAATAAGTTTGTAAACTTTATTAAAAGTGAACCGCAAGCTTTAGATCTTATTAACGAGTACATAAAAGAACAAAAGTTAAAAGCTGCAACAACAGGTGGTACTGCTGCTGCACCATTAATTACTTTAACTAACGGTAAAAAAATATCAGCAGAGAATGCTACTGATAAACAAATTCAATCTGTACTGCAACAATATAATTTTGAAATCAATGCTATAGAAAATACTAAAAACAAATCTATAAATGATGAGGTAAGATTAAAAGAGCTGCAAGAAAAGTATTCAATATTAGAAGCTTATGTTAAGAGCAGAGTTAGTAAGGAGCTTACTCCTGAAATGCAAAATGCTCTTGCATTAATTGAACAACTGCAAAAAGAACAAGAAAGAATAGAAGCATTACCAACCGGATATAAAATTGGTCAGAAGATTCTTAGAAGGGTAACAAATGTTATTCAAAAGTTCTTGGGTAAAAAATATGAATATGATAAAAAAGATGTTCTTTTAGCTGCTTATAATTTTACAATAGGTGGAGGACAATCTGTTAAAGATTTTATTGATGTTTTAAAATCAAGCAATCTCCCAGGATTTAATGAGAAATCTTATGAAGCTATAGAGAAGTTCATAAATGAATATAGTGACCCTGATTTAAAAGATATTGATCCTACATTATTGGCTGCAAGACGTGGAGATAGAAAAGCTCAGGAAGAATTTGAAAAGTTTGGATTAGAATGGGAACAAACAACCACTTATAGATTTGTAGGACAATCAGAAGTAGATGTGCTATTATCTGGAAAAAATGTAGATAGTAAAAGGGGAATGGCAGATGCTGGTATTGATGTAACCACATCCCCAAAAGTTACAACTGCTGCTACTACTGAATATAGAGTTACATTCAAAGAGAGTTTTGATGTAAATAATGGTTTAGGTAAAGTAAGGGAAAAAAATAAAGAATTAGGAGATCATCATCTTGAAAAAGGTAGAGGTTATTCTTTAAATGATGTTGTTAAAATAGAAAAACTAGATGAAAATGGAAATGTTGTAGAAACTATATACAGCCCTAATATAGATAGTTTAAAAGATGCAACA